>RCMY010003261.1_pt1 | contig 25515 bp, 23 predicted proteins | sample 2041341 | NCBI WGS metagenome assembly RCMY01 (sample SAMN09708234, study PRJNA481090) | Marine sediment metagenome, whole genome shotgun sequencing project.
CGCTTCTTATTGCTGCCTGCGGAACAGGCGCAGAACCCACGGACTCGACGACTACCCCATCGCTAGCGACGACCACCACGGTTGCGGTTACTACCCCGTCGACTTCCCCGACGACTACGACCACGACTCCCCCGGCTGATTCGGATACGGTGACCGTGTATTTCGCAGTCGGAGACGGCACCGATTGTTCGCTGGTTCAGGGATTCAATAGGGAGGTTCCGGCGACTTCCGATCTGATCCTGGCCGCGTTTCAGGAGCTGGTTGGCGGGCCGACTTCCGATGAGACCGCTCAGGGGGCTGGATCATTCTTCCCAGCCGCCACTGCGGATGTGGTGCGCTCGATCGATCTAACCGCCGGGCTGCTGACGATCGAATTCGTCGACTTCCGAACTGAGCTGAGCAACGCCTCAACTAGTTGTGGCAGCGCCTCGTTCCTGGCGTCACTCAACGCCACTGCCTTCGAGTTCGAGGATGTCGAGCGGGTCCGATACACCATCTTCGGCAGCTGCAACGTTTTCTACAACTGGCTCCAGGGTGAGTGCCAGGACCAAACTCGCACAGGTCCGGTTGCCGTCGACCTCAACGTGCTCAACAATGCATCCGGCTCTGGATGCACTCCAGGTTCCGAACAGCTGCCAGATGGCGACTGGTTTGGATACGTGGAGAGCGCCACTGGTTCCAGCATCGAGTTTGACCTGGCGTGCTGGTTGAGTGGGACGGCGGCGGCCGACGCTGCAGCCGAAGATGGCGAAGAGTCACCTCCTCCCAACGACTACTACGTCCGCAACACCTCTGACGACGTGCGCACGGTCACCGTGAGTGCGTCAGCAGACATCTCCAAGTTGGTCGATACCGGAGGGCCAGACCTTGAGTCGGTCACCTACGACGTGTGGTCGGGTGGATGGTCGAGTCTCGACTACCAACCCGGTGTGTGGATCACCATCGAGGATGGCGCGATTGTCAGCATCACCGAACAGTACGTTCCCTAAAGCCAACCGGTCGGGGAACGACTGCAACGTCCGATCGCAACCGTAGGCTGTGAGCCTCGAAGGGAGTTGAGTGCAGAAAGTCATCGTGACAGGTGGAAGTGGCAAGGCCGGGCGGGCGGTCGTTGCAGACCTGGTGCAGCACGGTTACGACGTGACCAATGTTGATGTGGCCGCCTCACGTGAGCCGGATGCGCCCACACTGATCGCCGACCTCACCGACCTCGGACAGACGATCGATTCGTTACGCGGCGCCGACGCTGTGATTCATCTTGCGGCCATCCCGGCACCGTTCGTTCTCCCGGACGGCGAGACGTTCCGGGTGAACATGATGAGTACATACAACGTGTTCTCGGCTGCCGCTCAGCTCGGAATGAAGAAAGTCGTCTGGGCGTCGAGCGAGACGTTGATCGGGTTGCCTTTCGAACGCGAGCAGCCGCGATATGCCCCAATCGACGAGGAACATCCGCTCCTGCCCGAGTTTCACTACGCACTGTCGAAATTGGCCGGGGAGGTCATAGCCGAACAGTTCGCCAGGTGGACCGGCATCTCGTACACGGCGCTGCGCTACTCGAACGTGATGGAACCGACCGACTACGAGCGCTTCCCCGGATTCTCGGAGGACCCGCACAGCCGGGCGTGGAACTTGTGGGGCTACGTCGATGCTCGCGACGTCGCCCAGTGCACCCGACTCGCCCTCGAAAAAGATGTGCCGGGCGCCGAAGCGTTTCTCGTGGCAGCCGCCGACACCTGTATGACCCAGACCAACGCCGAGCTCATGGCCGAGTTCTATCCGGACGTGCCGATGCGAAAAGGAGTCTCAGACCACGAGACGCTGCTGTCCATCGACAAGGCTCGGCAAGTCCTCGGCTACGAACCGGCCCACACCTGGCGGGACAGCTTCACGGCCTGAGCCGACCGGAAACCAGTGTGGTGGTCGGATCCGCTCACGGGTAGATTGCCGGCATGGACATGCTCGTAGAACTTCTCAACCACAACACGATGATGAATGACCGACTCCTCGATGCCTGCGGGAGCCTCTCCGAAGACCAGTTGACCACCACCGTCGAAGGAACCTACGGAAGCATCGGGGCAACGCTCGTACATGTTGCTGGTGGACAAAACTCATATGCCGCCCGATTCTTCGGTACTGAGCGCCCAGAGCGGCTCCGAGAAGATCCGTTCCCCGGCTTCGACCGGCTGGCCGCTGAATTCAACAGGGGCAACGCTCTACTTGAGCAGGCTGCCGCCGAGAGCGATACCGACGTGTACATCGAGCTCGTGGATGACGACCCGGTCCAAACCTGGCGGATGAATCGCTCCTTGTTGCTCCTGCAGGCCATCAACCACGGCACCGAACACCGGTCCCAGATCGCCACGATCCTGACCCAACTCGGAATCGATGCACCCGAGATGGATGGGTGGACATACTTCATCGACGCCGACCACATGACCAAGCTCCCGCCCACCGACTAGATATCCGGCCCTTGCGTCAGTGAGGAGAAAAAGCATCCTCGGGGTTGTCCAGGCTCATGGCCAGAAAGATCGCTGTTACCCAGCTCGCCGACATGACCATGACGAGCAAAAAGACCAGCAGCCAGGGGGGTGGTCGCATCCAACCGACCAGCAGGGCAGCCGCCGCCGACACGAACATGGCACCGGTCAACGGTTTGTAAACGTCGGCAACGCGCTCGAAGTCAACCAACGTCCGCATAACCAGGACGAGGGACAAGAGGGCAACCGCCACCGACCCAGAAAGCAGCCAGGCGGAGCTAGCCGGAGCACGAGCATCCGCCCCGTGTTCAACGAGGCTCACCATCGCTGCACCCGATGCAGCAATGGCAAGGACCACCGGAAAGTGTGCGACTGACCATTCGGTCAGCGCTCGGCCACCGGGGCGGGGATGACGCCGACCAACGAAATCGAAGTACGTCCACCAGAATGCGAAGCCGATGGTGAGTCCAATGACACCAGTCGCCAGGGCCAGAAACGATCCATCGGAGTCAGACATACCTGTCACGACGCCCACGACCACCTCGCCGAGCACAATGATCATAAAGAGCCCGTACCGCTCAACCATGGAGTCGGACGAACTCAGAGACGACTCGGTGCTGCGCCCAAGCGCGAGGTTTCCGATAGACCAAGCGAGCACGAATACGAGCCATATCGTCAGGCGCGCACCATCGGGAACGACTGCACTCAGCGCCATGACCGCGACTGACAATCCCATGCCGATCAAGTATCGGCGGGTTATGGCCATGTACTCCTCGGCGTCCTGGCGCCGAACTGCGTACCAGAGCCAGGTCAGCAGGATCAAGAAGACCGTATAAACCCAGGCGAAAGCGGAGCCAGAGTCTCCAGCGGCATCGGCGGTAAAGACCGCCAGCGTCGCCAGGATCAACATCTGCAGGAACACAAATGCTCGACTCCTGCCATCGTCGCGTCCATGCAGATCCTGATACACCGTTCCGTTGACCCAGGCGATCCAAATGAGCCCGAACACGGCGAGAAACTCGATGACCCCTCGCACCGTGAGATGCGCTGCGAGCGCGTGCGATGCCTGGGCTATGACCACGACGTACACCAGGTCGTAGAACAGCTCAAGAAAACTTACGGTGCGATCTTCGATGACGTCGCCGTGGGCTCTGGGCGGCTGCCAAAACCGTTCCCGGAACTCGCTCAGGCGATTGATTTCGGGAGGGGGCTCGCGGTGGCTCATCGAGTTTTACACAATACCGCCATACCTAACCGAGCCCGCAAGCTGTGCGTTCTGTGTCCAGGTCTCCGCCGCCGAACCGCACCCGTTCATATACATACGGCAATCTGCGCGAGGCGTTGGGCGCTCAGCGAACCTGGGGCTGCAACGCCCAATAATGGGCGCTGGAACCCAGGGTTGAACCCTGGGTTCCCGGCAGGGAATTCCTGGTGGCGGTAGGCTCCAAGGCGTTCAGAGAGGACCACAGATCGACTGCGGAAATTGCGGCAAGGCCAACCCGGAAGACACCAAGTTCTGCCGCTCGTGCGGGAGCGCGCTGAGCCCCGCCTGTGGAAATTGTGGATCCGAGGTCGCAGTAGACGACAGTTTCTGTGGCAACTGCGGGCACGCCCTTACGTCACCAGCGGCCGCCGACCCGGAAATCGAAGTCACTACATCTCGAGATGCAGAGAAACGGTTTGTGTCGGTTCTGTTCGCTGACATCGTGGCCTACACCACCTTCTCGGAAGGACGCGACCCGGACGAGATTCGTGATCTACTCACTGTTTACTTTGATCGATCGCGGGCCATCATCGAGAAGTTCGGTGGGTTCGTCGACAAGTTCATTGGCGATGCGGTCATGGGCGTTTGGGGGGCCGAGGCCACCCGAGAAGATGATTGTGAACGATCGGTGCGGGCCGCGCTGGAACTTATTTCTATGGTCGCAGCCCTCGGCGAGGAACAAGGACACGAAGGCCTCCAGTTGCGCGCAGGAGTCAACTCAGGATCCACTTCGGTTGGGCCAGGCGGTAACGAGAAAGGCCTGGTAGTTGGCGATCTCGTTAACGCAGCCGCTCGCTTGCAGTCGGCTGCTGAACCGGGCACGGTTTTTGTCGGAGCGTCTACCCACGACGTGACTGCCCGGACGATTGTGTATGAAGATCAGGGCGAACTCCAGGTCAAGGGCAAGACCGAACTGGTCCAAGCCTGGCGGGCCGTACGTCCAGCCGGTCGGGTGGGTAGAGAAGTGAGTGCTCGCGAACTCCCATTTACAGGCCGGCACCGGGAAATGCGGCTTCTCAAAGACATGCTCGAAGCCACGTCTACCGAAGGGCGGGCCCGGCTCATCTCGATCACCGGCGAAGCCGGCATCGGCAAGTCTCGCCTGGCGCGCGAGTTCATGAACCACGTAGACGGATTCACCGAGACCGTGTTCTGGCACCAGGGTCGGTCACCTTCCTATGGCGACGGCCTGCCCATGTGGGCCGTCGGTGAGATGGTTCGCCAGCGAGCAGGGATAGCCGAAGACGAGGATGCGAGTCGGGCACGGACCCGGCTCCGGACCACACTGGCCGAGTACATACCAGACGATCAAGACCGCCAATGGATAGAAGGCTGGCTGGCCGGTTTACTCGGTTTCGGTGAGATGCCATCGGGGGCCGGGTCCGAGTTGCACTCTGCCATCCGCACCTTCTTCCAAAACATCGCCGAACAAGGCACCACAGTGTTGGTCTTCGAAGACCTTCACTGGGCCGATGCGTCGCTGGTCGAGTTCATCGGCGACCTCGTCGACCGTTCAACTCGATCGTCGATCCTTGTGGTCACTCTCGCCCGACCCGAACTGCTTCAACGTTTCACAGGTTTCGGTTCGGCCCAGCGATCGTCGATGTCGGTGAGCCTGGCGCCTCTCGTCGAAGCCGACATGACGAACATGCTGACCGAGTACCTTCCCGGTATCGAGAGTGAGGTCATTTCCCATGTCGTGGAGCGGGCGTCCGGCTTTCCTCTTTACGCCGCGGAGATCATTCGGATGCTCACAAATGACGGGTCGCTTGTCCAAGGGGACTCAAGCTGGGAGTTCACCGGTGACGCTGAGAACCTGGCAGTTCCCGACACGCTTCAAGCAGTCATTGAAGCCCGCCTGGATCGCCTCGATCCAGGTCAGCGGGCGGTGCTCCAAGACGCGGCGGTGCTCGGGCTGAGTTGCACCGCCGCTGGCCTGGCGGCTGTCGGCCATGCCGACGACCTTGAAGGCCGGCTCCGCCAGCTAGTCCAGCTAGAACTTCTGGAAGTCGAGGATGATCCTCGGTCGCCAGAACGAGGGCAATACCGTTTCGTGCAAGGTGTAATTCAGGAAATCGCCTACGGTCGCCTGCACCGAGCGGACCGCCGTGACCGCCATCTGGCGGCCGCCGAGTACTTCCAATCATTCGATGATCCGGAACTCGCTGGCATTGTTTCTTCCCACTACCAACGAGCCTTCGAGGCATCACCCCAGGGAGAACAACGCGAGGCCCTTCACCGCCGTGCCATCGAGGCTCTGGTTATTGCAGCCGAGCGCTCGGCCAGCCTGCGAGCGGATCTTCAGGCGATGGATCTTTACGACCAGGTGATCTCCTTCGGGTCGGATCACGCTGACCGTCCCGGCTGGATGCTCGATGCGGCCAGATCAGCCATCTACGAGGGTTCCTTCGAACGCGGATCGACATACTTAGACGAGGCCGAAGCTGGCTTTCGTGAAGTCGGCGACGATCGCGGTGTTCTCCAAGTAGCGATAGAGCGCAGCAATCTGTTAAACGGATCCTTTTCATCCCCGAGTGCCGTCGACGCAATCGAGCCGCTATACCTGGGGCTGACCGATGTCACCGATGAGGTAAGTCTGGCCGCGGCCGCCGAAATGGCCCGCAGCTATTCACTGGTGGGACGGAGCGAGGAGGCCCTAGCGGTTGCAGATCGGGCTCTCCCGGTCGCCAACAGGCTCGAACGTGCGGATGTAATCGCCGAACTTCTCGTCACACGCGCGACGGCACTGGCGTTTGCTCACCGCAACCTCGAAGCAATCGCGGGACTCCGCGGCGCTCTTGAAGTATCAGAGGAAGAGGGATTCCTGAGTACCGCCGTTCGGTCGATCAACAATCTGGTTTCCGTATCAGCCGGGTCGAGTATCCGGGCAGCGCAGGAACTAACTCCTCGGCTGCTCGAGCTGGCAGAGCGACTTGGCGCGTCAGACTGGATCGTTCGGGCTCTGTTGATCTGCTCAGAAACAGCATGGCATCGAGGGGCTTGGGAGGAGTACCTTGAATGGGCCGACCGGATGGAAGACCTCACGTCCGATCAGATGTGGACGGACATCCTTACCTCCATCCGCGCAGCCGCTGACGCCCATCAGGGAGCCGATGGAGCAGCGGACCGTTGGCTGGCGGCGATAGAACAGAATGACAGCGACGACCCGCAAACCCACGGCACCATGGAGCTGTTCCGGTCAATGGCAAGCACCATGAAGCAGGATTGGCAGGCAGCGTACGATCACAGCTTGGCGGGCGCCGCGGAGTGGACGGCGTTCCCGATAAATTTGCGAGCGGCGGTTCGCCTGGGCGACGTCACGTTGCTCGATGTACCCGAAACCTTGATCAACGACTGGGCCTACGGTCCGACGCGCTCAGCACTGCACGCGCTGTTCGCAGCAACCCGCCAAGCCATGCAGGGAGAATCAGCCGCCGCTAGTCAAGCGTTCGTCGCCCTCCTCGGACCGATGGCTGCGGTCGCTACCGACCTCATTCTCGTAAATACCAAGCTGCTGTTCGCCGAAGCGGTCGGCGTCGAGGACCCGGCCGCTGCTCTTGCCGCCCAAGAGGCGGCCGATTGGATCGAGCAGACCGGAACCTACGGTTTGCTGGCCTCATCCCCCGTTCTTAAGCAGACTGCCCCATCAGCCGAAGCTGGCTAGCGAGCTTATCGGGTGAGGTGCTGTACTGCTTGGACTAGCTCTTAGCGGTGACCCGCTGGTACCGAGCGATCGATAACGGCGCGAAGATCGCGATGATGACTACCACCCAGATCAGTGAATAGAGGACCGGATTCTGCAGTGGCCAACCTTCGGGCGGAGGTGTCCCTACTGGAATGTTTCCGAACAGTTCGCGCACTGCCTGAGTCAAGGAAGAGATGGGATTCCATTCGGCGAACAACTTCAGCGGGGCTGGCAGCAGTTCGGCTGGCACGAATGTATTAGCGACGAATGTCAGCGGGAAGATGACGATGAACGAAGCATTGTTCACCACCTCGACGCTCGGCACGATTAATCCCACCAGGGCCATGATCCAGGAAAAGGCGTACGCGAACAGCAACAAGAGCCCGAAGGCGAGCAAGGCGTGGCCGATGTCGGTCCGGATCCTCCACCCGACCAGCAGTCCGGTCAGGGCCATGATCACGAGCGTCGCTGCGTTATAAACCACATCAGATGCAGTACGGCCCATCACCACGGCCGATGGCGACATCGGCAACGAACGAAACCGGTTGATGATGCCTTTCTGCATGTCTTCGGCGAGACCCGCTCCTGTGAACGTTGCACCGAAAACGACCGTCTGAGCGAAAATCCCGCCGATCAGGAACTCACGATACGAACCACCCGGGATGTCGATGGCACTCCCAAACACGTACGCGAACAGCAGCACGAACATGATTGGCGAGATCAGTACGAACACGAGAATCTCGGGGACTCGTTTGATCTTGATGATGTTGCGTTGCGCAATAACTGAGGCGTCGACAAAAGCGTATTTGAGTTTGTTCATCCGTCTACCTCGGCAGATTCGGACTTGGACTCTTCGGTGCGATGGCCAGTCAGGGTCAGGAACACGTCATCGAGCGTCGGGCGCCGAAGACCAACGTCGCTCAGAGCTACTCCAGCCACATCAAGCGCCCGCAACGCGGCAGTGAGAACTGGAGCTCCGCCAGTTATGGGCACGGTGATCTCGCGTGTGTGGTCGTCAACGTGTTGCTCCCCAACGGCGAACTGAGCTAGCACTTCGGTAGCGTGCGTCACTTCAGCAGCGTCGGTCACGGTAACTACGACCCGTTCGCCGCCGATCATGTTCTTGAGGTCGTCGGCGGTGCCGTGCGCGATTTCCTTCCCGTGGTCGATGACCATGATGTCGTCGGCCAGGTGTTCGGCTTCTTCCATGTATTGGGTCGTCAACAGCAACGTCGTGCCCTTAGCGACGAGTCCTTTTATCGCAATCCAAAGATCAGCGCGGCTGCGGGGGTCAAGGCCAGTAGTCGGCTCGTCCAAAAACAGGATGGGCGGCTCGGCAATCAGGGCGCCAGCCAAGTCGAGTCGGCGGCGCATACCTCCCGAATACCCTTTGACGGGGCGGTCGGCAGCCTCGGTCAGGTCGAATTGTTCAAGTAGTTCCCGAGCCCGACTCACTGCGGCGGGGCGCCCCATCCGGTACAGCCGCCCGACCATGCGAAGGTTCTCGAATCCGGTCAGCTGTTCGTCGACGGCGGCGTACTGACCTGATAGGCCGATGTTCTTCTTCACTTCCATGGGATGCTTTCTGACGTCGAACCCCGCCACCGAAGCAGTGCCTTCATCGGCTTTGATCAACGTCGTGAGGATAGAAACAGCGGTGGTCTTCCCGGCACCATTCGGGCCGAGAACACTCAGAATCGTCCCTGGCTCGACGGCGAGGTCGAGTCCGTCGAGGGCGACGATGTCTTTGTAGCGCTTAACGAGGCCATGCGCCTCAATGATCGGGGCCACGGCTCCCCCTTCTGGAATCGGGCATGAACCGTGAATCTAGCTCCGGTAGGGTGACTTTTGCCCAATGAATAACGAAACGGGAGGCGCGAGACGGTGAGTCAGGTAGAAGAGGAACTGCTTGAAGACAAGGCAGTGCTGCCGCTTGAGCTGTTCTTTGATCTCGTTTTTGTGCTGGGTATCACTCAGACCGTCGCCCTCGTCGTAGCCGGCCACGATGGCCTATCACTCCTGCGGGCTTTTCTGGTCTTGGCGATGCTCTGGTGGGCGTGGACCCAGTTCAGTTGGACCGCCAACGCCATCGATCTGCGACCACCACGCGTTCGATTCGCCTTCTTTGCGGCGATGGGAGCCGCCCTGATCATGGCGGTCTCGGTTCCGACCGCTTACGAAGCTGGCGGCATCTGGCTGGCGGTCGGCTACGTGTCCGTGAGGGCCATTGGCGTGTCGTTGCACCTAACAGGAACCACCGACCAGGTGATGTTGGCCAGTGTCCGCTTCTTCGCTCTTATCTCCTGGCCAGGACCACTCGCCATCGTCGTCGGTGCATTCGTCGAACCTCCTGCCCGTTCATGGATCTGGTTCGTCGGATTCCTTCTCGAAGTCAGTTCCGCAGCGGTTGCAGGAGGAGCTTCCTGGCACATCCAGGCACGTCACTTCGCGGAACGTCACGGCCTCATATACATCATTGCCATCGGCGAGGGGATCGTGGCGATCGGCATTGTCGCTGCGGAACGGCCGTTAAACGGTGCGATGGCAGTCGCGCTGCTGCTGGCGATTGCGGCGGCATCGCTTTTGTGGTGGTCCTACTTCGACCGGTTCGCCGAAACAGTGGAAGATGCATTGCGGTCGGCCGGAGAATCCCAAGGAGTCATCGCCCGCGACGCCTATTCGCTCGGCCACTTCCCGATGATTGCCGGCGTAGTCCTGTTCGCCGCTGCCGCAGAAGAGATCGTCGCCCATCCCGGCGACCCGCTCAATGACTTCACGCGGTTACTTCTGGCTCTGTCGATCGGCCTGGCAATGCTCGCCCAGTCTGCGGTCGTAAAACGGGTCGGCGGACCGCTGCTCGTCGAACGACTCGGCGTTGCAGTCCTGGTGTCGCTACTCATGATTCCTGCCATCGACATACGCGGCAATCTCATGTTGCTCGCCGTCGCTTCACTCCTAGGCATCGCCCTCTTCTTCGAGCGCCGCCGCGACCCGATGGCGATCCCGGCCCTCCACACCACCGCCTGAAAGAACGGGACTGCCTCAGTCGCTCGGATAGCTAAAGACGTCATCAACGGATACGCCAAACACCCGGGCAATCTTGAAGGCCACCTCGAGCGACGGCGAGTATCGGCTCTGCTCAATCGCGATGACGGTCTGGCGGGTGACGCCGACTCGCTTGGCAAGGTCCGCTTGCGTCATGTCGTCGGCACTGGAGCGGAGGTCCCGTAGACGGTTGGTAACTCGAGTGGGTTTCGCCATCAGGAGCCCCGGCGATAGGCCAGGAGCATCCAGGAGTTCTTGACCACTTCGGAGAGCACGAGTCCTACGACGAGCGCATGAACAATCCAAAAGTGGTCTGCCTCTACGAATGCCAGCCACAACCCACCAAATGTTCCCACCGCCAGAACGTAGCTACTGATCTGGTCGCCCCGCATCTCGATGAGGCGATCTCGTTCATCCTCGTCGTCCAATTCCTTCAGCGAAACGACTGCCAACAGGATATGCGCCACGATCGCAGCCACGACGAGAAGTACGACCAGTGCCGCCAGGGTGGGCTTATACACGATCTCGGGCAAAGACCCATTGAGCACCTGTGGGATCAGTCCGAAGAAGTACCAGCCGTAAAGAGCCACGATGATGACAAGCATCGCGGCTGTGCTCTTCTGATTGAATGTCATGCCCATCACCCCTGAAGTAAAGAATCTTTTACATGATCAATTCGGATCATGTCAAACTTCTTTTACATCGTCCTGTGGGGTGGATCACGCGGCTGGTCAGCGTGTGCCTGAAGGTTCCAGCACGTCGCTTGATACACTCCGACCTCCCCGCGATAGGAACCACTACAAATGCGTGCACTCATTCTCCAAGGCGACGGTTACTCACCCGAGCGGCCCGACGACGCTCAGCTAACCGCGATGGAGCCGTATGTTCAGCTCGGTGACCTGTCGATACCGGAGCCCGGCGACGGGCAGGTGCGCATCAAAGTGGCGCTGGCGTCGGTCAACCCGTCCGACGAGATGTTCATTCAGGGTCTATATGGCCAGCCCCGAATCAAAGGCAACGCGGCCGGGTTCGAAGGGGTCGGCGAGGTCGAGGCCTCTGGTGGGGGTGCTCTCGCCGACGGGTACATTGGCCAGCGGGTGGCATTCGTAGCGAGCGTCGGCTCCCCCGGCACCTGGGGTGAGTACTCCATTGCCGATGCAGCGACATGTATCCCTCTTGTCGATGCGGTGCGCGACGAAGACGGTGCCGCCATGATCGTCAACCCACTCACGGCGCTGGCGATGTTCGATATCGTCAAGAAGGATGACTCGAGAGCCTTCATCGTCTCTGCCGGAGCGAGCCAACTCAACAAACTGCTCATCGGCGTAGCGGCGAGCGAGGGATATCGTCCGATTGCCATCGTGCGACGAGACAGCCAGATCGAGCCCCTGAAAGCCCTCGGCGCTGCCCACGTACTCAACAGCGAGGCCGACGACTTCGGATCAGAACTCGCAGCGGTCCTCAGAAACGAAAAACCCCGAGTCTTTCTCGACGCTGTTGCCAATCAACTGAGCGCCACTGTCTTCAACGCGATGCCTCGCCATGCCCGATGGGTTGTCTATGGCAAGCTCGACGCTGAGCTCCCCACGCTGCTCGAACCCGGTCACCTGATCTTCATGTCCAAAAAGATCGAAGGATTCTGGCTCGTTCGATGGATGCAGGAAACCCCGATCGCTGACAAGGTTGCCGCTATCCAGGCTGCTCAAACCCGGTTCGCCACCGGCGAATGGCAGACAGATGTAACGGCCGTTCTATCTCTAGACGAGGCCATGACTCGCCTACCAGCGGAACTCGCCAAGCCGAATGGCAAAGTCTTCATCCGACCCTAATTCGGGCGGTTCGGCTCTAGCCCAACCCTCGGTGGCCGAAATACGATCGATAAGAACATTGGAGAAGGAACCCAACTTGCCAGACTTTCTGAGCAACGAGGAACAACCAAGGAGAAGAACGGCTAATCACCCGCGTTTCGGGATCGGTCCCTGAAGTAGTTAACCCCTGCCAATGGAAGCGGTTCCAGCTCTGGTTGACGAACACTCACTAAGGCAATATCGTGCACACCCTCTGACCGGATTCTTCGGGCAGACACTTAGGAGGAAATCAAATGAAGACGAGTAAATGGCTCTTTGCCCTTGTGGCACTGGTCATTGTTCTCGCAGCGTGTGGTGGCGATACAGGTTCCACCGACACAACCGCGGGAGCAACTGACACAACAGCAGCTACTCCAGACACCCCCGACGCCACCGATGCACCAGACACGACCGACCCGATGACGGACGGCGAGTGCACCGGCGAAGAAGTTCTGCTCAGGACCTTCTCCGGAAGCGTTGGACAAGAACTCGAAATGGCCACGAACCAGGCCGAGCGTTACATGGCCGACAATCCATGTATCACCATTGAGACCATCGACACTCCCGACTTTGTCGAGGACCGCTTGGGTACCTACCTACAGCTTTTCGAAGCACAGTCGCCAGAAGGTGACATCTTCCAGATCGACGTCATTTGGCCCGGCGACCTCGCCGAGCACTTCGTCGACCTGAATGAGTACGGTGCCGCCGAGGTAACTGGCGACCACTTCCCAGCCATCATTGAAAACAACACGGTGGACGGAAAACTCATCGGTATCCCATGGTTCACCGATGCGGGCCTGCTCTACTTCCGCACCGACCTTCTAGAGAAGTACAGCCTTCAGCCACCAACTACATGGGACGAGCTCGAAGCCGCTGCCCAGACCATTCAGGATGGCGAGCGCGCCGACGGTAACCAGGACTTCTGGGGATACGTCTGGCAGGGCAACGCCTATGAAGGTTTGACTTGCGACGCACTCGAGTGGGTTGCTTCAGCCGGTGGTGGTTCGATCATCGAGCCAGACGGCACGATCAGCATCAACAACCCGGCCGCCATTGACATCGTCAACCAGGCCGCCGGTTGGGTCGGTACGATCTCGCCTCCCGGCGTGACCGCGTACGGCGAAGAAGACGCTCGCGGTGTATGGCAGGCCGGCAACGCCGCCTTCATGCGCAACTGGCCATACGCCTATTCACTCGGTAACTCCGACGACTCAGCTGTGAACGGTCTCTTCGACGTGTCTGCACTTCCTGGTGCAACGGCCGGTCAGAGCGCTGCCACCCTCGGTGGATGGCAGCTGGCTGTCTCGAAGTACTCGGAGCATCCGGAAGAAGCGGCTGCGTACGCTCTGTGGATGGCGTCTGAAGAAGAGCAGAAGTACCGGGCCATCACTGGCTCGCTGAACCCGACGATCGTGTCGCTCTATGAGGACGCTGACGTCCTCGAAGCAGCACCGTTCTTCGGTAGCTTGCTCGATGTGTTCACGGCCGCAGTGGCTCGTCCTTCGACGGTCACGTCACCGCAGTACAGCGACACATCAGCGTTGTTCTTCAACGCAGTGCATAGCGTCCTGACAGGCGATGCCGATGCCGAGGATGCCTTCCTCGAACTCGAACTCGACTACTCGGACAACTTCCCGGACTTCACCGTCGGGGCCCCGTAAGCGAACCATCTAGATAGTTGATGGATCGAGGGGGGAAGGCATCACTGCCTTCCCCCTTCGACTTTTCCCCCCTCGGGCCGACGAACTACGCGACGGCCTGCTTGTATGAATGACCGAGGAGGAACATGACCGCTTCGACAGAAGCCGCCGGGCCCAAGAAGCTAAGCAAACCTGGCTCCCTGCTCGACAATGAGCAACGCCTCGCCTATTGGCTCCTGGTACCGACCTTTGTCATTCTGTTCGCGGTCGCGTTCTATCCACTCGGTTCCGTGTTCTATTCAAGTTTCACGAATGACACCTTCGCCAGTGCCGTCGAGACCGATTTCGTCGGGCTAGAGAACTACGCCAACCTGCTCAGCGTCACGTTCGCCGAGCTTCCGGCAGAAATCGATGAAGCCACCGGCCAACCGGTCATAGACGCCGACACCGGTGAGCAGGAATATGTGTCGTCGATCCAAGTACTCCCCCGCAGCCCCCGACGCTATCGAGAAGTCTTCACATTCGGGTTCTTCGGCAGTCAGTACGTTTTCGGGGCGACCGACGCCGAGTTCATCGAAAGCATCTACGACACGACCCGGTTCAGTGTCGTCACCCTAATAATGGAGACCTTGCTCGGCCTTGGCATCGCACTGGCCCTGAACTCCGCTTTCCCTGGGCGTGGGTTGATGCGCGCGGCCATGCTCGTTCCCTGGGCGATCCTCACTGCCGTTTCTTCGCGAATCTGGGAGTGGATGTTCATTGATACGAGAGCGGGTTTCTTCAACATCATCTTCCAGAAGCTCGGATTCACGGACGGCCAGACGCCGTTCCTCGCCGACTCCGCAACGCAGCTCCCCGCCGCCATCGTCATCGACGTCTGGAAAACCACCCCGTTCATGGCGCTGTTGCTGCTGGCGGGACTCGCCATCATTCCGTCCGAGCTCTACGAAGCGGCCGAAGTCGACGGCGCCAACAAATGGAAACAGTTCACCGCTGTCACCTTGCCTCTGCTGAAGCCGACCCTGGCCGTGGCGCTCGTCTTTCGGACTCTCGACGCCCTCCGAGTCTTCGACCTTTTTCAGATCGTGTTCGCCCAGAAAAAGTACTCGATGGCCAGCTTTGCGTACTACCAGCTGATCGACAGTCAGGCGCTCGGGTATTCGTCGGCCGCCTCGGTGATCATCTTCTTCATCATCACGCTATTTGCCATTCTCTATATCCGCTTCCTGGGGGTGACCGGTGACTGACATCGCCTTAGAACGGGCCACGGTGGCGGTGCGAACCGGGCCGAAGAAATCGAAGATCAAGTGGAACCGGGTCGGGTTCTGGCTGCTCATTGTGATCATTGCCATCTTCCTACTCTTCCCGTTCTACTGGGCCATCAACTCGTCGTTCAAGACGGAAGCCCAGTTACGTATGACCCCGGGAACGTTCATCCCTCGCGACCCGGGCACAGGTGCGATCTCGTTTACGTTCCAGAACTACAGCGCGGTCTTCGCCAACAAGGCGTTCCTGGGGACGCTCCGAAACAGCGTCATTGTTGCAACAGCGGTGACAACACTGTCCCTCACGATCGGGTCATTTGCGGGATTCGCCCTCGGGAAGCTCCGTTTTAGAGGTAAGACACCGTCGCTGTACCTGATTCTCTCAATGACGATGTTCCCGCAGGTGGCTGTGCTTACTGGTCTTTACGCCGTGATCCAGAACCTCGGCATTTCTGCCCGACCGTCAATGATCCTGTCGTACTTACTGTTTACTCTGCCATTCACCGTCTGGGTGTTGACTTCCTTTTTTAAGGCATTGCCCGACGATTTGATTCAGTCTGCCCAGGTTGATGGGGCAACTCCATTCCAAGCGTTCCGCCTCGTCCTACTGCCCCTCACCGCGCCGGCGCTCGTGACTACTGGACTGCTGGCGTTCATCGCCGCGTTCAACGAGTACCTATTCGCCCTTACCTTTACGACGATTGAGCCCAACGCCCGAACCGTCCCGGTCGGGATCGCTCTGTTTAGCGGCCAAGTCGCCCGACAGGAACCGTTCGGCGAGATCATGGCTGCGGCGGTGCTCGTCACGATCCCACTGATCGCGCTTGTGTTGATCTTCCAGCGCCGCATCATCGGTGGTCTCACTGCGGGTGCCGTCAAAGGCTAGGAAACCGACTTATGAGGCGGCCTAGCTGTCCGGGACAGCCTGACGGGCCTTCATCGAGTCGACGATGGCGATCGCTGCGAATGGAAGAGGCGCCCCGGCCAGAATCCCTGCCGCCGGGGAAAAGCGCTGGACCACCAGGGTGTAGACCACGCAGATCAGCACCGCCACCAGCCGGGTTCGAATCGAGTGGACGTCGTCGCGCCGGAACGCCACCACCCCGCCCACTCCGAAGCCTGCAACGAGGGCCAGTGGGAGATTGACAATGGAGATGGGAACGAAAACAACCGCCCACAGAAGCGTTGCAAGAGCGGCGGCCCGAAACCCGCGCGGGTGTTGAGAAACGAGTGCCGCCACGACGAACACGCCAGGCACCAGACCCAGGCCGATCCCGATCATGCCCCCGGCAAGGATGGTCTCCTCGCCAGTACCGGTCGCGAATCCGAAGATGAAGAGGATGAAATCCATCACCATGAGAACCGTCGCTAGAGCAACGGCCACCCACTTACGGGCGTTCGCTCTTCGCTCTTCGGCTCGTTCCGTCACGGTGGCACGGTAGCTGGTCGGCGCCGGCGAATGAACGGCTTCGTGCCCTAAGAGATTACGCTCTGGAGTCACCCGTCACCGAGACCCACAGAGGATGGAACCGTGACCGATCAGGCATTGACCAGCAATGATCTCACCGGGCACGTGGCCTTGGTAACCGGCGCCAACCACGGAATCGGGGCAGCCACCGCTCTCTGCCTAGCCGGGCTAGGTGCATCGGTGCTCGTCACTTATCTGAGGGTTGAAGATCCGATCGATCCAGCAACACCCGAGTTGATCCGGCGCAATCGGGCCGGCAACGCAGATGAAGTACTCGCGGCGATCGGCGCAGCAGGCGGATCGGCGACAGCCCGAGAGGCAGACCTCAGCGACGAGGCCACCATACCGGCATTGTTTGATGCCGCCGAATACGAATACGGCCCGGTTGACATCCTCGTTAACAATGCCACCGGATGGATCGCAGATACGTTCAAAGACAGCTCTTCGGACCGACTCGGTCGCCAGTTGACGAAGCTAACGGCTCATACCTTTGATCAACAGTTCGGCATCGACGCCCGGGCGTCGGCCCTCCTAATCGCCGAGTACGCCGCTCGCCACGTCGAACACGAACTCACCTGGGGGCGGATCGTCGGCCTCACCTCAGGCGGACCGCTCGGTTTCCCCGAGGAGGTTTCGTATGGAGCTGCCAAAGCAGCCCTCGAGAACTACACGATGTCGGCAGCCTTCGAACTGGCGGACCGAGGGATCACCGCCAACATCGTGCATCCACCAGTGACGGATACCGGATGGGTGAACGATGAAGTTCGAAAACTCGTGACGGACAGCCCGACCTTATTGAACGTCGCCGATCCCAGCGACGTAGCGGATGTCATTGCCTTCCTAGTATCAGATCGCGCTCGTCTGATTACCGGCAACGTACTCCATCTGCGGTGACGTCTAGCTAGAAGCGGAGACGTCGATGGGATCGAACGACAGCAGCGGCGCCGGGATCCAACCTTCTTGTGGATCGGGTCCGAGTGTTTTCACCAGATAGAAATCGAGTACCGGATTCTCTTGATAGAGCAGGATCTCAACCTGGGTTCCGTGGGGGGCCGAACCGGTGAGGCTGAAACGCTGATGAGAGTCATACAGCAGAACCTCTGACTGAAGCATGGTTCCCTCATAGATTCCGTTGAGCCAGGCTGGTGTATCGCTCCCCCACTGAACTGGAATCCCACATGCCGTTGGATCGGGGTTGTCCGAGAAAGGAAGATCGGGAACGTCGGCATCGCGAACCAAACCCGCCGTGGTCGCGGATGCAAGGTCGGCAGAATGGTCGATGGTCTCGGGGCGATCGGCGAGTGCGAAGCTGGCAAGACCAACTGCCGATGCCAGGACAAACGATCCTATGAATATGAGGTACTTCCGTTTGTCCTTGACCATCATTAGTGCAAACCAGCATAGAACGACAGCTATTCCTAGCGAGAGACACTGACGTAACCAGGACAGTGATTACCAGGCCGATCAACCCCGGTACACAACCTCGTATCTCACGGACATCTCACCGAACGAGAGCGTATGCTCACCGTATGCCTCCGAAGTTTGGCTCCGATTCGTGGGAAGGTCGGTAATGGGCGTGCCTGAAGCGAACATTCGCATCATGGAAATCGGCCATGCACCGACTCCATACACCGCCGACCAGATCCGCGCCGGGTGTCCAACCGGGCGTTCAATCGACCTTTCCGTCAAAACCAAGGTCGAGACGCCCTATATCCAGCACATCCGCTTTGTCGACACTGACAAAATTGGCGCTACCCAGGATCTCTGGCGTACTTCGGCCGACGGCACGCCTCGAGGCGCAGTCGATACGGTTTACTCAAGTTGGCCCGAACTCCAGAGGCACGCTTCGTTCCCGATGAAGACAACCACAATCGACGACGAGCGAATCGAGATATCGGCGGGGACCTTCGACTGTATGCGTTACACCGTGCTGCGGGGCGCCATCGCTCATACATTCTGGTTTGCCGTCGACCTGCCAGGCATGCCAGTGAGGTTCACTGCCCACGACGACAAACGGTTGACGTACTCGTCGGAAATGATGCTCAACGCCTTGGCATAGTGCCCGCCGATTTGGGAACCGTAGCCGGTTCTCAAGCGTCCCACCCACCAAGCAGACGGCACTCGGCGAAAGGGAAAGCGATGCACGAACTCGAGGTCATCAACCAATTCACCGAGCTGGTCGCGTCGGTCTATTTCACAGCCAGGGACGAACTCGACTCCGATGATCCGATCGGACTCATCACCGACATCCTCAACGCCGTCGACCGCGACAGCAGCTTTTTCTAAAGACAGAGGTTGTTCTGCAATGTGTTGAACGACCCGGTACGGTCAGGTAGTCGATAAGATGCCGTGAACCCATTTCGGGTTCTACCTCCTCTCCTCTCAGAATGGCTTTCCCATGGACGAAACCACCGTTGTTGACATCACTGAACCGCCGCCACCGGCGCGTCGTAAGCGGCGCCCTTTCAGATTCCTGTTCAAACTTGTTCTCGTGTTGCTTGTGGTCTTCTTGGGTGCGCTTTGGTGGGGACTGGCGCAGATACCCAACGTCGAACCCGACCCCGACCTGACCACTGGCTTTGTGAACCAGACCTACCTGCTCATCGGTAGTGATAGCCGCGCTGGCCTTCCCGATGACCTGGCCGGCAGCTTCGGCGACTTCGGCGGCGAGCGCGCCGACGTAATCATCCTGGCTCGACCCAGTGGCGGAACTCTCCAATTACTCAGTCTTCCGCGTGACCTGAAGGTCACTATCGAAGGACACGGAACAAACAAGATCAACGCCGCTTACTCATTCGGCGGCGCGGCACTCCTGGCGCAAACCGCCTCGGCTACTACGGGGCTGTCCATCAACCACGTCGTCGAGATCGACTTCGCTGGCTTCGCAGGACTCGTCGATTCGCTTGGCGGGATCGACATCGCATTCCCGAATGCGGCCCGTGATACAAAGTCGGGTCTCGAAGTCGCCGCCGGCACAACCCGGATAGACGGCGCCACGGCCCTTGCATTCTCACGCTCGCGTTCCTACCAGGAGAACATCAACGGCAGCTGGGTATCGGTTGACGCAGACGACATCGGCCGGACTGGCCGACAGCAGCAAGCCCTTGAGGCGATGCTTAACCGAGCGGCGTCCGTCGACGGCCTCGTCCGCATGCCACTTTTTTTGGCCAAGCTGGGAACAGCGACGCGGGTCGACCGCAGCCTCAATCCAATTGACGTCGTCACCGCGGCCTACGGCATGTGGCGGACTGACGTCGACGCAACCACGGTGCCGGTTCGCTTTTCGAACGAGGGGGGCGTGTCCTATGTCGTCTTCGACGGCGACAAGGCAGACGAGGTCATCGCCCGGTTCCGAGCCGGTGATCCGCTGACACCCACGGAATAGCGTCCGTCAGCCACCGCCCAATGTCGATCAGCACCGAGTCCACCGCGCGGCCACCGCGCTATCCTCCCGGGCGATGCCTCCCGCACAAGTGTTGAACAAAGCCTCCCCGACGCACCACCCGGCGTTCCCATTCCTACTCACCCTTGGGCTGTTAATCGTCCTGGCTGCAGCTTGCGGTGGGTCGACCTCGGCCGGTCAGGGTGTCGCGACCCAACCCTCCTCCGTGCCCCCGGCGACGGTCGCGCCGGAGCCAACTCCGGAGTCGACGGTGGCCCCGTCTACAACTGTGCCGGCCCCGATACCCACTTCCACGCCAGCGCCGACGCCTCCCGAGATCGTACTCTCGATCGTCGGCGACGAAGAGGTCGTCTTCGACTGGACCGTCGACCGATGCGAGGACGACGCCATTCCCGACCTCGCAGTTCGGGCGATCCGCGACGCCGACGAGAACGTCCAGCTCTACCTGGGGAACACCAGCGGATACCGCATGGTGGGACCCGACCTCGACAACGTCGACCCAGAGTGCACGGCGGTCAGTCGCTCGACACGTGACGCCGACCCCGCGCAGTTCACCGACAACGAGTGGCTCGCTTCGCTGCACACCGAAGACGGCGAGACCATCTACGCCCTCGTCCACAACGAATACCAGGGCCATCGGCACGCCGGGCAATGCCCGCAACAGGACTACTACGCGTGCTGGTTCAACGCTGTCACCATGAAGGTGTCGACCGATGGCGGCGAGTCGTACTCCTACGTCGCCGAACCACCGGGACACCTCGTCGCCTCGCTCCCGTTGACCTACGAAGCTGGGCTCGGCGCGACCGGCCTGAGGGCACCGAGCAACATCATCACCGGCCCCGACGGCTTCTTCTACAGCTTCCTCAACGCGATCGGAGTGAACTCGACTCCGCAGTGGGTCTGCCTGATGCGGACCGACACCGTCGCCGATCCCGCGAGCTGGCGCTTCTGGGACGGGTCTGGATTCGAGGGGCGCTTCATCAACCCGTACACCGAGACTACCGACACCCCGGCCGCCCACGAATGCCAGCCGCTCGACCAGCCCGACATAGGACACGCCCTCAACGACAGCGTCACCTACAACACTGTCTTGGACCGATACGTGCTGATCGGCGTGAGCGCTGATCACATCGACGGCCGCGAGGTGTGGGGCTGGTACTACTCGTTCTCGACCGACCTGATCGACTGGGACCGTCGCAAGCTCCTGATCGAGATGCCCCTCCCCTGGACTGTGAACTCCCCGGGATCGGACCTGAGCTACCTGTATCCGTCGCTGCTAGATCCTGACAGCACCTCGCGCACCTTCGAGACCACTGACTTGGCTGCCTACATCTACATGACCCGCAACAACGCCGGACAAGCCAGCTTGGACCGCGATCTCGTGCGGGTCCCTGTCGAGTTCAGCCTCGCCGACGAGTAAACGAACGCACTCCGCCGCGAGAAGCTACGAACGAGCGATACAAGGCAGCTCGCATGAGAGCAACGGTTTATCGGGTCGCTTTTGCACACTCGACCGCAGCTTCCCGGAGTCTCTTCTCGCGGGGATCGTCGTACAAGTAGTAGTCCATTCGATTCATGCCATAGGCGAATCCGAGCTCCAGCTCTGGATCAGCAAAACCAAACGAGCCGCCTGCTCCCGGAGTCCCGAACGCAAGCTCGGAACCAAACCGCAGGTGCTCCCAGGGTTTGAGAAAACCGAGCGAAAACACCGTGTGGTCATGCAGCACCACGTCGTATGTGCCCTCCGACGGAGGTGACGCGGCATCCGTAAGCGCACGCATGGTCACCGCGTCTATACCTAAGACGTTTCCGCCGGTAGCAAATTCTCCGTAGGCTTTGGCGATCGAGCGAATCTGGCCGATTCCATTCGAGGCAGGCAGTTCAATGCGGCGCATTTCCCGATCGTTATACCTGACCGGCATTCCTAGAACCTTCGGATTGGCGAACGTCCGGGCCGTAATCGACCTCGGATTCAGAAACCCCTTGACGAATTTAGATGGCAACTTGTTCAAATTGGCCAACATCTTCGTGCGGTACCACTCACCTTGAATCACGGCTATTCGATCATCGGGCACGTCATCAGGGAGACCGATGTAGAACTCAAGATCAAGTGGAGCCGCCACCTCGTCGGCGAAGAACCGCCCAATGGTTCGGTGCTGGGGATCGACGCGCCGCACGATCTCAGATTCATACCAGCCCAGGCTGAGCCCGTGATAACCATGTTTTGTACCCGGTGGCCAAGCAGGTACCTGTTTGGCAATTGCGGCCGCCACCCGGTCAGGATCAGCGAGGACGTCCAGGTCCATCGGTTCATCAATCGCGCAAAGACCGGCCTGGTGCGAGAACAGCTGCCGCACGGTCACATCTGCCTTGCCGCCTTGGGCAAACTCGGGCCAGTACGTGGCGACCTTCTCGTCGTAGTCGAACAATCCTTGGCTGTGAGCGACAGCGACGGCCAAAGACGACATGCCTTTGGTAGTGGAGAACACCAACACCAGAGTGTCTTCCTTCCACCGCGCCGATGTCGCAGGGTCTCGAAACCCGCCCCACAGATCGACGACCTTGATGCCTTCGTGATAGACGGAGCAGGCGGCACCCACTTCGGTCCCCGCTTCGAAGTTGGCCCGAAAGGCGTCGGCGACCCGTTCCCATCCCGGCTCAGCGCCACCCTCAACCAAGTCCGTGGTTGCCTGCATCAGAACCTCCACTGCCGACCCTACAACCACTTCGCCGTGGACTCGGGAAGAAAGAGCTGTTCCTCGACACGTGACCATCGATCGCCTGCCAGCAAATGATCAGGCGAGCGCCTTACTCTTTGAGAGCGCCTGACATCATGCCTTGCAGGAAGTAGCGACCAAGGAATATATAGATCAGAAGGGTGGGAACGGCAGCAAGGAACGAGGCGGCCATTTGAACATTCCATGCGATGATCTGGCTGCCGGCCAGGTTGTTGAGCGCCACAGTCACCGGCCAATGCTCCGTGTTCGTCAGTACGACCGCGAACAGGAAATCATTCCAGGCCGACGTGAATTGCCAGATGTAGACCACAACAAACGCGGGCACCGACAGCGGAATCATGATCCGGCGGAAGATCGTGTAGATCCCGGCGCCATCTACCTTGGCTGCCTCTAGCAACGTGTCGGGAATCGTCCTGAAGAAATTGGCAAAGATGAGCGTCGTTATGGGAATGCCGTAGATGACATGGACGAGAACGAGCCCCCACGTTCCGCCGGCCAGACCGATCCTGGACATGAAGCTGACGAGAGGAATGAGGATCGCCTGATAGGGGATGAACATCCCGAACAGCAAAAGTGGAAAGACAAGGTTGGCGCCCTTGAACTTCCACTTGGAAAGCACGAAACCGTTGACGGAACCGAGGAGTGACGAAATGGTTGCCGCCGGTACGACAATCATGACCGAATTCCAGAGGTTGGGAGCTAGAGCATCCCACGCCGCCACAAAGTTTTCGATCGAAAGCGAAGTCGGCAGTTTCCACATCGTCGCCAGGCTGATCTCGGCGAAGCTCTTGAAGCCGGTGTTCAGCATCACGAACATGGGCACCAGATAGAACAGCGCCATCATCGTGAGCGGGATGTATACCCATGACCGGCGGTTCGCTTTCGAAACGGCTGCGCTGGTCACTATGCCCGGTCCTGGCGAAGCGTAAACCACAGGTAGGGAACGACCAGGATGGCAACCGATACGAGCAGCACCATCCCTATCGCCGCGCCTCGACCGAAGAAGAACCCATCAAATGTCGTGGTCCACATGTAGGTGGCTGGCACATCAAGGGCGACTTGCTTACCGGCCAAAGCGATGATCAGGTCGAAAATCTTGAGAGAGATGTGACCAAGGATGATCACTGCGGACAGTGTCACCGGCCACAGCAGCGGCATTATCACGCGCCGGTAGAGCTGAAGCTCATTCGCACCATCGACCCTGGCGGCTTCGCGCAATGACTCAGGAACAGCCCGCAGCCCGGCGAGATAGAGCGCCATCGTGTAGCCAGACATCTGCCACACGGCGGGAAGAGCGACTGCAGCGATCCCCCATGTGGGCGTGGCATACCACTTGTTAATCAGGAAATCGAGTCCCACCTTGTCAAAGAGCAGATTCAGGCCACTGAGCCGGTCGCCCAGAGCCGGGTTCATCAACCAGCGCCAAACGACTCCAGTGACGATGAATGAGATAGCCATGGGGAACAGGAAAAGGCTCCGGTAGAAGCCCTCAGCCCTGACCCCTTTGTCGAGGAGGATGGCCAGGCCGAGTCCGATGGCCAGGCAACCGAGGATGAACACGACCGTGAAGATGGCGGTATTTTTGACATCGATGTGGAAGCGGGGGTCGGAGGCGAGCCCTGTGAAATTGGCCGCCCCGACGTAGGTGTAGTCCGGCAGCAGGCCCTTCCAGGCACTCACCGAGACGCGGGCGGTCCAACCAATGAACCCATACACAAAAACCATGACTGCCAGGATCGAGGGGAGCACCCAGAGCACTCCCCACCAGTGCTCCATCTTGAAAACCTTGCGTCGACCGCTCACCGGTTTCGTTTCAGGGGCTTCGACCGTCATGGGTGCATCCTACTCAAAATAGCGGTCCGCCCCCTCGTGGGAGGGGGCGGACCGTCACTACGTAACAACTAGATTTCGCCTAGCCAGAGGCTTCTTGAGCAGCCACGAGAGCCGTCTGGAACGACGCCACGTCACGATCAAGAAGGAACAGGCCAATCGCTGTATCGATCTCTGACTTCCAAGAGTCGTTGGCGACGACACCGTGAGTCAAGCTTCCGACGACCCGATTGGATGCCCAATCGTCCATGGCGGAGAGCAGATACTCCCCGTATAGCGAACGGTCTGCATCGTTACGGGCAGGAATCGAACCCTTGACAGGGTTGAAGGCGTCTTGTCCGGCGTTCGAGCCGGCCACAGTCAGCCATGCAATAGCTGCATCACGATTCGGAGCGTTCTTGGCGAGCACAAAGCTGTCGGACAGGAACTGGAAATTGCCTTCGGTCCCGGGGACCGCGGCCCACACATAGTCAGTGCCCGGTTCGGAGCCAACCTCACGGAAGAACCCTTCTTGCCAGTCACCCATCACATTGAAGGCGGCGGTGCCATCAAGCACCAACTGCCCGGCGTCCTGCCAGGCAAGAGCCGAAGCGTCAGAGTTCGTGTAACCAAGGATCTTGGCAAAGTCTTCAAGACCTTGCGTGACCTCTGGTGAATCCCATGCAACGGTGCCATCCCACAGGCCTTCCCATGCATCTGGACCCACGGACGCAAGCATGATGGTCTCGAAGAGATGCATCGATGTCCATTGCTCGCCCATGGCTAGCGGTGCTTCCATGCCTGAAGCCTGAAGGGCATCAAGCGCCGTGAAGAACTCATCGAGCGTCGTTGGCATGTCGACACCGGCGTC
>RCMY010001111.1_pt1 | contig 25511 bp, 25 predicted proteins | sample 2041341 | NCBI WGS metagenome assembly RCMY01 (sample SAMN09708234, study PRJNA481090) | Marine sediment metagenome, whole genome shotgun sequencing project.
AAAAGAAAAAGGTTGGGATATTATTGGCGTGATAAATAATGATATGATTGGAAATATTCACGGTATTGATGGTGTAATCGACAATAGTACTTTTCGTGTTTTCTCAGAAGCAATTTCTATGAGTGCGAGCGATCGTGAAAAAAGCGCCATGCGTTTTTATGGAGGCGAAGTCGATGGGCCTTCAAGGCAATTGGCGCGGTATATTGATAAATTAACGGATAAATACATGACAAATTTAGATGCAATTATGATTTATCGATTGGATCGTTTTGGTAGAGGAGGTCATCACAAACCTTTTAATGATGCCGGTTTTACCGGAGTTAGAATTATGGAAACGCATGAAAATTACAACCGTCAGCATCAAGATATTCGAACAGAAAATGGAATTGCTTATGGAGACGTGATAGAAAGTATTGATTTTGATTATGCCGCAAAACTTACGGCAGTAAACGCTCTAACCTTGGCGTCTTTAGCGGCAGCTCCTCAAGCGCCTAAAAATGTAAAAATCGGTGGAGCTGTCCAACCTTCTACTCAGTTAGAGTGGGATGCTGTTTCTGATAAAAATTTAAAAGGCTATAAAATCTATTGGCGCGATACAACTTCGCCACAATGGCAGTACAGTAAATATGTTGGTAAAGTCACCAACTATACTTTAAAAAATATAGTTATTGATAATTATTTTTTTGGTGTTTGTAGTGTCTCAGAAAACGGAGCAGAAAGCTTGGTTCAATTTCCTGAAAAGTTAATTTCTCGGTAAAATTTTATTTTTTTTGTAATTAAAAAGGTGCTATTTCGACAGAGAAATAAAATCGGATTTTATGAAAAATAATAGTAAAATATTATTTGTTTTAGTACTAATAATTTCAAGTACTTTGCAGGCGCAAAAAAATCAAAAAAACACAAAAAATATGAGTGATAAAATAGCAGTTGCAACTTTTGGAAATGGCTGTTTTTGGTGTACCGAAGCCATTTTTCAACAATTAAAGGGTGTTCAAAAGGTGATGCCAGGATATACCGGTGGTAGCTTAAAAAATCCAACTTATAAAGAGGTTTGTTCTGGTTTGACTGGACATGCTGAAGCCATTCAGATTACTTTTGACCCAAGTGAAATTAGTTATCGGGAATTGTTAGATGTATTTTTTTACACACATGACCCAACAACCTTGAATCGCCAAGGCAATGATATTGGTACCCAATACAGATCGGCTATTTTTTATCATGATGCGAACCAAAAGGCAGAAGCCGAAAAGATAATTAAGCAGTTGACTAATGAAAAAGTTTTTGAGAATTCAATTGTAACAGAAGTTGTTCCTTTTTCTGTTTATTATGCTGCGGAAGATTATCATAAAGATTATTATAAAAACAATAAAAATCAACCTTATTGCAGAGCGGTAATTAATCCTAAAATAGATAAATTTTTGAAGAAATACGGTTCAAAGATTAAGTAAATAAAGAGTATTCAGAGTAAAAAGATTTGTTTGAAATGCATTTTCAACAAATCTTTTTTTATTTTGTGCTTTCAAATTAAGTCCATGAATAATCTAATAAAAACAACATCGAAAAGAAAATTATTGCTTTTAAGCCTTCTCTTTGATGGTATTGGAATGCTTTCTTATATATTTCCACCAATCGATTTTGTTTGGGCTCCACTCTCCAGTTTTTTAATGGTAAAATTGTATAAAGGAAATGTAGGAAAATTAGGTGCTGTCGTTTCTTTTGTAGAAGAGGCAGTTCCAGGTTTAAGTTTCATCCCTTCTTTTACAATTGTTTGGGTTTATGTACATTTTATACAAAAGAACTAGTATTTTGTTAATACTAATCTTCTTTTAAAAACTTTCCAAAACCTAATCGTTTCAACATCTTTTTTTCAAAATTCCAAAAAAAGTCAAATTGCCCAAAGAGCCATCCAAAAACTACAATTAAAAGCTGGTAAATTGGAAAAATCAAGAGAATTCGTAATGGACGATAAAGCCAAGGGTTTGTCGTTTCTTGTGCTAATCCAATCAAATTTAAAAGAGGTTTAGCAATAATTAGAGAAGTATAGCCAGTTATGGAAAAAACTAGAAGAATCAAAAACACTTGTTTATTTGAATTTAGATTCCATCGTTTTTTTAATTTTTCCATGCTAACTATTTCTGCAAAAATAATTAGATCTGCTACGCAAATTATAACGACACAGGTTTTAAAAGTATCGAAAAAAAAGCGTTCCCATGAAAATGGAAACGCCCAACACTATTTTATTTATTATTTATATTCTAATTGAACAATCCTTTTAGCATTCCGCCAATTCCTCCAGCTCCTTTTGAACCTCCAGTTAATAAGCCTGCAATATCATCAATAGAAAAATCATTATTATCAAATCCTTGTAATTTTGAAGCCATATCTTGCATAGCATTTCCATTATTACCTAAAAGACCTCCAAGCATATCACTTAAGCCATTTCCATCGGAAATATTTTTGCTCTTGGCTTGGTTGCCTAAATAACCCATAATAAACGGTGCGGCAACTTTCATTAAACTCATAGCAGAGTTCATGTCAATACCACTTGATTTACTAATAGCACTTGCAGCATTATTTTGCTGACCTCCAAATACGTGACCTAAGATATTTCCACCATCGGTTAAAACGTCTTCGTCAATACCGCTACCCCCTAAAATATTGGAAAGATTATCTAAAATTCCACCACTGTGTTTTGAATTGCCAAGTGCTCCTAAAAGACCGGAAGCTCCATCTGAAGTCGAAGAATTATTTTTCATTGCTGCTAAAATTAGAGGCATTGCTGCTCCCAATGCAGAAGCGGTTTGGGCTTTGCTCAAGCCTAATTGTTTGCTTGCCCCACCAATTAGGTCATTGCCTTGGCTACTTTTTAAAATGTCTAAAATACTACTCATGATGTAAATTTAAATTAATTGTTTAAGGTTTTAAAGATACAATTTTTAATTTATTACCTTTCGGAAAAAATCAAATCTAAATGAAAAAAATAGCGTTGCACTGGAAAATTTTGATAGGGATGGTCATTGGAGTAGCCTTTGGTTTTGCTATGTCAAGTTTTGAAGGTGGACAAGAAATAGTGGAAGATTGGGTAAAACCATTCGGTACTATTTTTATAAATTCTTTAAAATTAATTGCAGTTCCGTTAATTCTCGGATCCTTAATAAAAGGCGTATCTGATTTAAAAGATATTTCAAAACTCTCAAAAATGGGAGGGAAGACCATGCTTACTTATATTATAACAACTGTTGTGGCAGTGTCCATTGGGTTGGTTTTGGTTAATTTTATAAAACCGGGAAACTCTATTACAGAAAGTACTCGGCAGGATTTAGTTGCTAATTATACCGAAAGTACTCAAAAATATAAAGAAGAAGCTGCAAGTCAAAAAGATAGTGGTCCGTTAAAAGCTTTAGAAGATTTGGTGCCTGAAAATATAATTGGTGCATCTAGTGAAAATAAAAATATGTTGCAAGTGATTTTCTTCTCAATATTTTTCGGAATAGGTCTAATACTAATTCCTGAAGATAAATCGAAACCTGTTAAAGACTTTTTTGATGGTTTTAATGAGGTTATTTTAAAAATGATTGATTTGATTATGCTTGCGGCTCCTTATGGTGTTCTTGCTTTGTTGGCCGCACTTATTGTTGAATCACCAAATGCAGATTTGTTCAAGGCCCTTGGTTGGTATGCTATAACCGTTGTTTTGGGTTTAGCATTAATGATTGTATTTTACATAGTTATAGTCTATTTATTTACAGGGAAGAGTCCGAAATTTTTCTTGAATGGAATTGCACCTGCTCAGCTTTTAGCATTTTCGACTAGCTCAAGTGCCGCAACGTTGCCTGTTACCATGGAAAGAGTAAGTGAACATTTGGGTGTAGAAAAAGAAGTTTCAAGTTTTGTTTTACCTATTGGTGCCACCATTAATATGGATGGTACTAGTTTATATCAGGCAGTTGCAGCGGTTTTTATTGCGCAGGCTTTCGGTATGGATTTATCTTTTAGTGTGCAATTAGGTATTGTGGCAACAGCGACTTTAGCAAGTATTGGTTCTGCCGCCGTTCCAGGTGCCGGAATGGTGATGCTGGTAATTGTTTTGGCTCAAGCCGGAATACCTGAAGCAGGATTAGCTTTGATATTTGCTGTTGACAGACCTTTAGATATGTGTAGAACAATAGTAAATGTCACAGGAGATGCTACGGTTTCTATGATTGTTGCAAAAACTGAAGGTAAACTCGGTGAACCCCATGTACAAGATTGGGATGATAATTATAAGCATTAAACGAGAAATATTTTATAGAATATCCATAAAAAAACGGTTTTGAATTTTCAAAACCGTTTTTTTTTATTTAATGAATACGTATTTTACTACCATCTTATAATAATACTTCCCCAAGTAAAACCACTACCAAAAGCAGCTAAAACAACTAAATCATTGTCTTTTACTTTACCTTTTTCCCAAGCCTCAGTTAAAGCTATTATTATAGAAGCAGCTGTTGTATTACCATATTCCATAATATTATTATACACTTGATCGTCGCTTAATTTAAATTTATGCTGTATGAACTGAGAGATACGCAAATTCGCTTGATGCGGAATAAATAAATCAATATCTTCCGCAGTAAAGTTATTTGCTTTTAATCCTTCCATGATAACCTCACTAAATCGAACTACTGCGTTTTTAAAAACAAAAGTTCCATTCATATATGGAAAATAAGAAACATCCTCTTCTTTATTAGCTAAAATTTCTGGTACCCAATGCTTGATGCTAGGTGAAATTACTACCAATTCTTCGGCATGTTTACCTTGGCTGTGCAAATGAGATGATAATATACCTTTTTTTGGATCTTCGGTTCTCGAAAGCACACAAGCGCCGGCTCCATCTCCAAAAATAACAGAAACGCCTCTTCCTCTATCGCTTAAATCTAATCCATTAGAATGAAATTCAGCGCCAATTACTAAAATGTTTTTGTACATGCCTGTCTTAATAAATTGGTCAGCTGTTGATAAGGCATAAACAAAACCTGAGCATTGATTTCTAACATCTAGGGCACCAATAGTGTCCATTTCAAGCATATCTTGAATTTGAACTCCACATCCTGGAAAATAGTAATCCGGACTCAGCGTTGCAAAAACGATGAAATCGATATCATCTTTAGTTAATCCAGCCCTTTTGATGGCAATTCTGGCGGCTTTTGCGCCCATAACTGCTGTAGTATCTTCACTTCCTTTGGGTATCCAGTGACGTTGTTTTATTCCTGTTCGTTCTTGAATCCAGGCATCATTGGTGTCCATTATTTTGGACAAGTCATCATTAGTAACCACATTTTCAGGTACATAAAAGCCTAGTCCGGTTATTTTTGAATTGTACATAAATATTTTAAATTTTTTTATAAGTTAAAAAATAAATAATTGAACCACTATTTTTTGAAGTATTCTGATTTAATTTTTTTTTAAATATATGTAAAATATATAAACACGAAGTTACGAATAATTATTTATTATGCAGTGGATAGTATTTTAGGTTATTTCCGTCTCTTCATGAATTTTATAGGTACAAACTTGTCTAAAGTTTAGCAGTAATATGCCATCTTGTCATTTATATCTTTTTGGTATTTTTTTTGACTATAGCAAAACGAATAAATTATAAACCAAAATATACTATAATTATGGCTAAAGGAAAAATTAATGTTGCTGTTGAAAATATCTTCCCTTTGATTAAGAGATTTTTATACTCTGATCATGAAATATTTTTAAGAGAATTATTATCGAATGCTACTGATGCATCTTTAAAATTAAAACATTTAGCTTCAATAAACGAATTCAAAGGAAATGTTGATGATATAAAAATTGAAGTGAAAATTGATAAAAAAGGTAAAAAATTACACATTATTGACCAAGGTATTGGGATGACCAAAGAAGAGGTCAAAAAATATATTAATGATGTAGCTTTTTCTGGGGCAGAAGAGTTTTTAGAAAAATATAAGGACGAGAAAAATGATTCAGGAATAATTGGTCATTTTGGTCTTGGCTTTTATTCTGCATTCATGGTTGCGGGTCAGGTAGAAATTAAAACGAAATCTTATCTAGAAGGAGAAGAAGCTGCTTATTGGGTTTGCGACGGTTCACCGGAATACACATTGAAAAAATCGGATAAAGTAGATCGAGGTACTGAAATTATTTTACATATCGCAGATGATTCTTTAGAGTTTTTAGAAGAGAATCGAATCAGTGCATTGTTGTCGAAATACAATAAATTCATGCCTATTCCGATAAAATTCGGGACAAAGGAAGAAGAATTACCATTACCAGAAGGAGCAGGTAAAGATGCAAAACCAGAAAAGATTACAGTTGACAATATTATCAATAATCCAAATCCGGCTTGGACAAAGCAGCCTAGCGAATTAAGTAAAGAAGATTATAATAATTTTTATCGAGAGTTGTACCCGATGCAATTTGAAGAGCCTTTGTTTAATATCCATTTAAATGTAGATTATCCTTTTAATTTGACAGGGATTTTATATTTCCCGAAATTGGCTGCAAACATAGATATTCAAAAGGATAAGATCCAATTATATCAAAACCAGGTATATGTAACGGATAATGTGGAAGGAATTGTTCCTGATTTTTTACAAATGCTTCGTGGTGTAATTGATTCACCAGATATTCCGTTGAATGTTTCTAGAAGCTATTTACAAGCAGATGGCGCAGTAAAAAAGATAGCTTCTTATATCTCTAAAAAAGTTGCAGATAAATTAAGCTCTTTATTTAAAAATGATCGAGAAGAGTTTGAGAAAAAATGGAATGATATTAAAATTGTAATAGAATACGGAATGCTTTCTGAGCCTAAGTTCTTTGAAAAAGCAACGAAATTCGCTCTTTTTCCAACGGTAAAAGATGCTTATTTTACTTTTGATGAATTTAAAGAAAAAGTAACTCCGGCTCAAACAGATAAAGATGGAAACTTAGTATTGCTATATGCTACTAATGCAAATGAGCAACACAGTTTTATTGAAGAGGCTGAGGCGAAGGGATATGAAGTTTTATTATTGGATTCTCCGATTGTTTCTCATTTAATTCAAAAACTGGAAGGTGATAATGAAAAAATAAAGTTTGCTAGAGTTGATGCAGATTCTATGGATAAATTAATACCGAAAGAAGAAACTCAGGTATCTAAATTGAGTGAAGAAGACCAAGCGAAGTTGAAAACAATCATTGAAGAAATTGTTCCGAAAGAAAAATATACCGTTCAATTAGAATCATTAGATTCAAAATCAAATCCGTTTATCATCACACAACCAGAATTTATGCGTAGAATGAAAGAAATGCAACAAACTGGTGGCGGTGGTTTTATGGGAATGAGTAATTTTCCTGAAATGTATAATTTGGTCGTTAATACCAATAGTGAGTTAATGCAAAAAATCTTAAAAGCGAAAGCAAAACGAGCAGAGTATGTGAATCAAGCTTTAGATTTGGCTAAATTGTCACAAAAATTGTTAACGGGTAAAGATCTTACCGAATTTATTAAACGTAGTTATGAATTAATGAGTTAACAATAATTGGTGAATAAAATTATAAAACCTTGCAAATTATACTTTTGCAAGGTTTTTTTTATAATCTAACTTCCGAAAATCAAAAAGATAATAATAGTAGCAAATACTTTTGCTTTTGAAAATTTATATTTAAAAATCTAAACTAATTGATAAAACATCTAGTTTTTAAGCTAATTTATTCTACTGGAAAATCAAAATAAGTATTAGGGAAAGGTTCTTTTTCTAAGGTGAAATGCCACCATTCTTTTTCATAAGACTTAAATCCGTGCTTTTCCATACGTCGTTTTAAAAGCATTCTTAAGGACTTTTGATTGCTCGTAATAGTATTGTTATCGACATTAGAAATTTCATCAAATAAATCGTATTCACTTCCCATATTTAAAATATGCTTTGTTTTTAAGGAAACTATTGTGAGATCTACTGTGCTGCCACGACTGTGCCCTGATTTGACAGAAACATAACCTAGTGAGAAAAGATCTTTTTTATCAATATTTGGATAATATTGAACCTTCATTAAAGTGTCACTAGCATCTTTTGCCCATCGAACAAAATGATCTGTAGCGCGTTGTGGTCTATAAGCGTCATAAACGAGTAATCCAAAACCAATTCTTTCGAGTTCTTCTTGCACTTGTTTTAAAGCATATGCAGCTTCTTTGGTAAGAATTAATTTGGGTTGGTTGTAACCATCTATTGGTTTTCCAATAAAATTATTTGAACCGTAATATCTAAGGTCTGACCTCAGGTTTGGCATAATGTCTTTTAAATAAACAAAGTCTTTATGCAAGGGTAACGGTGAATATTCTGATTTTTCACTTCCGACTTTAAAACTTACCAGAGTGAATAAAAGAATAAATATTACTACAGCATTCCATTTCATAGTATTGTAATTGTTAAAAGATACTTTGCATTAAGAACGGAAAATAGTATTATTTAGTATTTAATATGTTAAAAAAATGTAAAGTGGACTTTAAATGCGATTGATTGCATAAAAACCAATTGAAAATAAGTACTTCATATCTTGAAAAAAGTATTCTACGTTAACTAGAATTTTTTATAGAATTCTAAGCTAGAAATGCTAGTTACGAGCACATTAAAACCAGATTGTTAAAATCAGTTGTAAATATCATTTAAAATTTGTGCAAGTCGTACTCCAGCTTTTTGAAGTTGCGAACGAACGGTGTCAAAATTATCATATGAATATTTGTAGCCTAGTTTTTCGCCAATTTCAGCTGAAGAATAAGCTTTTTTAGCGAGTTCTTGAGTTTCGTAGGTCCAATCTAAAACAGTGCCTTTTTGAATGGCTTTTATTTGCTGATTACTTAATTTTTTTTCATTTTTCGCCAATTCCGAATAGCTCATATTAAATGATTCAATCATATCACTATCCCAAACTCTATGTAAGTTGGTTCCTTTATTAAACCAGCGAACTTGAAAGTCATTTCCACCTTTATCTTCTTCTTTACCCACATGCATAGGTTGATGCAAATCACCAATTAAGTGCACTAAAAACTTCAAATAAAAAGCTTGGTCTTCCTTAGTTGAATTTTTATCCTTTAAAATAGTAATACAATATTCTATTCCAGTAATAATATCGCCGTCTTTACTTTTTTCAGAATCTTCATATTTGGTATCGAATGGAAAGTTGACGTAATGCCACGGACTCAATTTTTTATATTTTGGATCTGATTTTATATCGTCACCAAATGTAGATACTAGAGCAAGATTTTCGCCTTGCAGTAATTTTTCAATTTGTTTTTGTGCTCTTTTTGTCAAGTGCTCTTGTGCAATAGCACCAATGGTTCTATGACCTGTTGCGCCCCAAAAAGGCTCTACATTTGCAAAAAGCAAATTGGTAAAAATAAAACATGCTAGAAATAAATAAATTTGCTTGTGCATTTTAAAGAAATTTAGAAAAGCAAATTTAAACAAAAAAGAGGAGTCTATCCGAAAATAAACTCCCCAAAATTGAAATATATAAATAAATTAATGCTCATTCAATCTAAAATCAGGATAGGCATCCATTCCATGTTCGTGAACATCTAACCCTTCAATTTCTTCTATTTCAGAAACTCGTATTCCAACCGTTTTCTTTAAAACAAATAAAATGATAAAGCTAGAGATGATGCAAATTGCAGCATAAGAAACTACACCAATTAACTGGCTAATAAATTGAGAAACACTAGCCAAAGCGCCAAAAATTCCTACAGCTAAAGTTCCCCAAATACCACATGCTAAATGCACAGCAATAGCTCCAACTGGATCGTCTAATTTGATTCTATCAATAAAGGCTACTGCAAAAACGATAATCGCTCCAGCAATACTACCGATTAAAATAGCATCAGTCGGGCTCATTTGATCAGCACCGGCTGTAATACCAACTAATCCGCCAAGAATACCATTTAAAAACATCGTTAAATCGTAATTCTTATACATCACTGTCGATACAAAAAAAGCAACAACACCACCTGCCGCTGCGGCTAAACAAGTTGTTACTAAAGTTAATGAGGTAAGTGTTGGGTCGGCTGATAAAACCGAGCCGCCGTTAAAGCCGAACCAGCCTAACCATAAAATTAGAACACCGGCGGTCGCGATTGGGATATTGTGACCCGGAATTGCTTGCGCCTTTCCATTTTTAAACTTGCCAATTCGAGCACCAAGTAACCAAACAGCTACCAATGCAGCCCATCCGCCAACAGAGTGTACCAAAGTAGAACCTGCGAAGTCGTAAAAAGGAGTTTCTAATTGTTGTAAAAAGCCTCCACCCCATTTCCAAGATCCAGCAATTGGGTAAATCAATCCAACATAAAAAATCACAAAAATCATGAAAGGTCCGATTTTGATACGTTCGGCTACTGCACCTGAAACTATCGTGGCTGCAGTTGCTGCAAACATTCCTTGAAATAAGAAATCTGTCCAATAGGTGTATCCTTGGTTGTAAGCTAAATCCAAGCCACCTTCAGCTGTTAGTGGAGAATCTAATCCGAATCCGGCAAAACCTAAGAATCCGTTAAATTCACCTGGATACATTAAATTAAATCCAACAAGACAGTAAAGAAGAAGTCCGATTGTAATAATGAAGATATTTTTAAAAAGTATGTTTATGGTATTTTTTTGTCTTGTCAATCCTATTTCTAATAGCGAAAAGCCTAAGTGCATAAAGAAAACAAGTGCTGTACAGATCATCATCCATACATTATTTATAGTTAGTAATTCCATTTTTAAAATTTATTTTTGATTTATAGTTTTTTTTATCTCAAGGTTTCACCACCTTTTTCACCGGTTCGAATTCTATAACATTCGTTGATATCAGACACAAAAATTTTACCATCGCCAACATCTCCTGTTGAGGCTGCTTTTAAAAGTGTTTTGATGGTTATTTCTTCAAATTCATCGTTTACAACAATGGATAGAAATCTGCGCTGAATATCGCTGGTACTATAAGATACTCCTCTGTACACATGACCTTCTTTTTCATTTCCTAAACCTGTAACATCCCAATAGGAGAAAAAATTCACACCGACATCGTGTAATGCATCTCTCACTGTAGAATACTTTGATTTTCTGATAATTGCTTCAATTTTTTTCATGGTTAATTATTTAAGTATTAAAATTTATAGATAGCTGCAACTAAAAATGAGGTAAGTGAACCCGTAGGATCTAAATCACGATCTAAAAAGGTATCTTCACTTGTAGAATCTAATCGTAATTCTGGCTTGATGATTAAGTCACCAACGGTATAACTTCCTGTTAAGGTAAACTCAAGAGCAGTTCCGTCACCATTATCATCATAGCCACCTATGGCACCTACACCATAATCACCTTCACCAAAATACTCTGCACGAAGTCCGATAGAAAATGATTCAGTAGCTCGATACTGTGGGTAAAGGGCTACGCCATAAAAACTACCATAATCATCATCGTAATAAGTAGCGTTTGCTCCTAAGAAAAAGGATTCTGATAAATCAAACCCAGTTGTTAAGTCAACTTGAAATTGCGGACCGTATAAAAAGTTTAAATAAGTTCCGGAATAACCAATTTGTGCACCAAAGGTGTAATTGTTGGTTGGATTGAATTCTGTCAAGTCGTTATCATTCATTAAGGCGACCATTAAAGAGAAATCGTCGGTGACAGCATAATCGGCTTTAATACCGGTATGCGAAAATGGTCCGTAAGAAAACATGTAAGAAGTACTGTAGTTGAAATTTGCTACCGGTGAAATTACCTCGTACCCTAAAAATGTATTGAAATTACCTAAGGTTAAGGTTAATTTGTCGGATACATTCCAATAAACATATAACTGGTTTACAATATTAGCACTAGGTTCAGATGCGAATACAGCATCGCCACCTCTTGGTCCAAATACTAAATCGACTACAGCTCCTACTTTTTCACCTTCATATGTACCAACGATATTGGCCATTCCTATAGCAAATCCATTTTGATTTGCAAATGAAGTATTTGGTGCTTGAGAATATTCTCCACCATTAGGTGTTCCTATATTTTGTCTAAAATAAACATCAACGCTACCGTTTACCGAGAATTTTTTAGGGGTAACAACTTCTTCTTCCACTACTATAACCGTTTCTTCTTGAGAAAACATGTTGAAAACTGATAAGAATATTAAGAGTGTGATAAATTTTTTCATCGTTTGAATAATTATTAATTAAGTTAGTATTTCTTTTTAGCTAATTTTCATGATCAATCGATGTAAAAGTATATTAAAATGTATGCAACCCATAAAAAAATAGGGGTAAATTGTCAAAATTACATAAAAAAAGAAAACAACCCCAAAAAAATAAAGGGTCAATTATTTTTTTACTTCATTTTTTTGAAATTCTCAATTCGTTTTGGGTGAGTTTAACAAATAATTTGGATAAATGAAATTAATATAATATATTTGTGATATCATAATAGTATCATAAAAATCGTAAACTCATGAAGGAAGAAAAAATTATTAAAACATTTAACGGGTATTTGATGTTGACAGCAGCTATTTTATTTCTATTGCTTGGTTTATATGGAGTATTTAAAGAAAGTCCATTATCTATAGCCAGTTTTGTGGCAATGGTGTTCTTAGCAAAAGGTTTTTTTCTTGTTAATCCGAATTCATCAAAGGTGTTATTGTTATTTGGTAAATATATAGGTACTGTTAAAGAGAATGGTTTCTTTTGGGCTAATCCGTTCTACTTAAAAAAAACCATTTCATTGCGGGCAAGCAATTTTGATAGTGAAAGAGTGAAGGTGAATGATAAATTAGGAAATCCTATTATGATAAGTACCATATTAGTATGGCGCGTGAAAAACACATTCAAAGCGGCATTTGATGTTGACAATTACGAAAACTTTGTAAGGGTTCAGTCTGATGCAGCCGTTCGAAAACTGGCAAGTTTATATCCATATGATAATTTTGAAGATGAAGGTAAAGAAGAGGAGTTAACCTTGCGAGCAAGTGTAAATGAGGTAAGTGCAGCACTTGAAGAAGAATTGTCTGAAAGGCTTTCTATGGCAGGTATTGAAGTTTTAGAGGCGCGAATTGGCTACTTGGCATATGCTCAAGAAATCGCTAATGCCATGTTAAAACGCCAGCAAGCAACGGCAATTGTTGCAGCAAGACATAAAATTGTAGAAGGAGCGGTGAGTATGGTTGAAATGGCTTTGGATGAATTAAGTAAGAAAAAAATAGTTGACCTAGATGAAGAAAGAAAAGCGGCTATGGTTAGTAATTTAATGGTAATTTTGTGCTCTGATAAAGACGCAACTCCGATAGTGAATGCCGGAACATTAAATCATTAACTTTTTTAACAAAGCCATGAAAGAATATAAAATAATCAAACAAACTGGTACAGCAGTTAAATCACAACAAAATTTTGAAGATTTAATTAATAGCTATGCCAAAATGGATTGGGCAGTGATTAATATATTTACCCATAGGGGAATTTTAAAAGCTCTGATTGAAAGAGATAAGAAGGAAGAAAATTGAAAGTATTTACAGAAATACAGCATTTTAACCAATGGTGGCTAATTGTAATTGAAATAATTGCGATTAGTGTCGTTCTGGGTGATGTAATTGCTGATTATAATCAAATTGTCAACAAAGATTTAAGCGATTCTTTGTTAATGGTTTTTTTAAGTCTTGGTTGGATCGTGCTTGCTATAATTCTCATTCATTCCATTAAACTGTATACTAGGATGGATGAAACAGGAATCCATTATAAATTTTTCCTATTTCATCTAAAAGAAAGAAACATAGCCTGGACTGAACTTTCTACTTGCCATACTAGAAAATACAATCCAATTATGGAATATGGTGGTTGGGGAATAAAAGGATTTTCTAAAGAAATTATATTTGGAATTGGTAAAAATGGAAGGGCTTATAATATTAAGGGTGCCATCGGAATTCAACTTCAGTTAAAAGTCGGAAGAAAACTTTTAATCGGAACTCAAAAATCGGAACAGGTACAAAAAACGATCGAGACCTATCGATCTAAATTTGGGATAGGTTAAAAGGATTGGCTGAGTGGAAAAAGAATTTAAAAGATATTAATTTTTTAAAAATGACAAAGAAAAAGGCATTTGCATTACGAATAAATGAAGATCTACTCAAGGCTATAGAAAAATGGGCAAGCGATGAGTTTCGCTCTACCAATGGTCAGCTAGAGTGGATTTTGCATAAAGCCTTAAAAGATGCACATCGAAGTCCGAACAAGGAAGAAACTAAAAATGAAAAAGAAAACCCCTAAAATTTTAGGGGTTTTCTTTTAGATACTATTTATTTTTTCTTAGGATGAACGAGCTTTAGTTCTTTTATCAAACGCTCATTACCGGCATATTTATCGATAATAAACAAAATATATCGTGCATCTACCATTATATTTCGACAAATATCAGGGTCGTAATTATAATCGCTCATGGTTCCTTCCCAAACACGGTCAAAATTTAGACCTATTAAATTTCCATGGGCATCAATTACCGGGCTACCCGAATTTCCCCCAGTGGTATGGTTTGTTCCCAAGAAATTAATTGGCATTTTTCCATTTTCACCATAAACGCCATAATCTTTGTTTTTATACAAATCGCGTAATTTTTGGGGAACATCAAACTCGTAATCTCCCGGGACATATTTTTCTAGGACTCCTTCTAAATAAGAAATAGGTTCATAATAAACGGCATCTCTTGGGTGATACCCTTTAACTTTTCCGTAGGTTACACGTAATGTGCTGTTTGCATCCGGAAAAAAGCGCTCATTTGGAAAAGTTTTCATTAAAGCTTTCATGTATTTTTTTTGAACAGCTTGAATTTCCAAATTGATTTCATTAAATTTTGGACTCATAGAATTGTAATATTCATTCGATAGGTCTTTCCCTAAAAGGAAACCTTTATCCTCATTTAATTTTTTGATTACCTCTTCTGAAGAACCTTGCAACAAACTTTCGATGCCTTGATAAGAAGTTAGTTTAGAGGTATTGTAAATTTCATCGGTCATTTTGGAAACATCGACGTTTTTTAAAGAGCCCGATAAATATTCCGATGGAATTTTCTCTTGATACATGGAAACCAATTTTTCAAATACAGGCCTATCAACTGTGACGCTATAATTTTTAAACAAGGAATTCATCCGATCTAAAAGTTTTACCTTTTCAATTTCAAATGCTGTAGGATCTTTTTTTATCTTTTCTTCGAACTGGGTCAATAAAATTGAAGAGCGCAGTAATTCTACATTTCGATATACAACTTCTGTCCAATAAGCTCTTGCAAGTGCCACGTCATTAATTTGGGCATACAATTTGTCAAAATCGGATAGAATTGTATTGTATTCGGAATTGTTTTTTACTTTTTGAGCAAACTGTTTTTCCTGCTCTTGTTTTTTAGCAATGGCATTGGATTTTTCAATTCCCTGATTTTCACCAATCCATTTTTTCCAATAATTGGCTGTACTGGCATATTTTGAGGCATATTGAATTTTTATGGAGTTATCTGCTCGCATAAACTCATCTGTGATTTTCAAAGCTTCCTCGCGCACTTTAATTTTTGCAGGATTTATTTTATGTACAATTTGATCTATGGCGACTGATGGTAAATATTCATCCGTACTTCCGGGAAAACCGAAAACAAGAGTAAAATCATCTTCCGCAATTCCGTCTAAAGAAACCGGCAAAAAATGCTTTGGTGTATATGGTATGTTATCGGCACTATATTCTGCCGGACGATTATTCTTATCTGAATATATTCGGAACAATGAAAAATCACCGGTATGTCGAGGCCACATCCAATTATCGGTATCAGAACCAAATTTACCAATTGAAGTAGGAGGAGCGCCAACCATTCGAATATCTTTAAAATTTTCTACAACAAAAAGTAAATATTGATTACCATTATAAAACGGTTTTACTTTGGTTTCTTCCCAACTTTCTTTTTTAGCATTTTTTTGAATTTCATTCAGGTTTATGTCTATGGCGGATTGCTTTTCTTTTGCAGTCATTTTATCGGTAACACCTTTAAATGCTGCGTTGGTAACATCATCAATTCTTTTTATAATGGTAATGTACATGCCTGGGTTTGGTAATTCTTCACCGTTGGAATCAGACCAGAATCCATCTTTTAAATAATCATTTTCTACAGTAGAATGCGATTGAATTGCGCCATAACCGCAATGGTGATTTGTTAAAAGTAAACCTTGATCAGAGATGATTTCGGCAGTACAACCGCCATTGAAATGCACAACGGCATCTTTTAAACTGGAATGATTTACATCGTAAATATCTTTTGCGGATAAAGAGCTTCCTAAATTTTTCATTTCGGTCTCATTCATTCCTTCTAATAAAGATGGAATCCACATGCCACCTTGTTGCGCAGATACTTGAAAAACAACAAGTAGTACTAGTATTTTTAAAAATTTCATTGAATATGATTTTTTGTTATTAAAACAACGGATTTTGGTCTTCTAGCCAATCCATTCCTTCTTCTACAAATTTAGGAGATTTAAATCTGTATCCAACAAAAATTTGAAAAATACCGCGAAATGTATTGAACTCAATTACTGAATTATCATCTCTTGAAGTTCCAATTCCGCGAAGCGCAAAACCGCCAAAAAAGCTTTTGGAGTTATAACCAATTCCGAGGTGTGCATTGATATTAAAAACCACATCATTATTTTTAGTAGTTATATTCCCATTTTCTGATTTGGTGATTAATTCATTAAAACCAAAGCCTAAACCTGGTCCGGCACCTAAAGTAGAATACCATTTTTCATTTAAAACATAGGTGTAATAATATCCGGCATTGAAAACCAGACTAAAACTCTTAAGGTCTTTAATACTTGACTTATCGTAAATTTTAAAACTATTCCATGTCAAACTAGGTACAAAACTACCCGCACTTTTTCGCTGAATTTCTTGTTGATTGAGCAATGCTTTTAAAGAAAAATCGGGATTAAATTTAAATCGGGTAATTCCTGTAAAGGTTTGTGTCTTCAAATGCGGTAAAATAATGATGTCGTCATCGCTAAAAGGCTCTATGCTAGAATTGCTAACGATATCGGTAACATAATAACCACTTACTTCGGAGTATTCAAAGGTTTGCATCCAATTGCGAATATAAATATCACTCTGCAGTTTAAATGTCTTCGTTTTACCTTTTATATCGATATCTTTATTAGATAAATATCTAGGGGTGTATCCAATTTTAAAGGTTAGAAAGCGGTAATTTGCTGAGATTATATTTCTGTAATTAATATTGGGTTTAATACTGTAACCTGATAGTTTGTCACCGTATTCATAAGACTCAACGTCGTTATCGAGTTCAAACTTCAAATTTAATTTATTATTCATTCTTTCTATATATTCATTGTAATACGCTGTTCTTCGTTGCGAGAAGACCAAAGAAGTTGAACAAATTAGAAGAATGACAATAAATCTTTGCATATATAGAATTTGCATCAAAAATAGCTAAAGATTTTTTAATTATTAACCCTATTTAGATATGTTCCGATTATTTTTAAAATCAAATTAGAATTATGATTATAGTTTATATATTTGAAAAAATTAATTTTTGAGAATGAAGAAATTATTACTTCTTGCGCTTTTTGCTCTTATTTTAAATCAAAAAAATGGGTTTTCACAAACCAAATCACCAAACGAATTTTTAGGCTATGAGTTAGGAGAACATTTTACCAATCATTTTCAAGTAATTAATTATTTTAAGCATGTAGCCCAGCAAAATACCAATGTACAATTTGAGAAATATGGAGAAACCTATGAAAATCGTCCTTTATATTATGCTGTAATAACAAGTGATGAAAATTTTTCCAAATTAGAAAATATCCGCACCAATCATTTAAAACAAACTGGTTTAGTTACCGGAATACCTGAAGATGACGGAATAGCTATTGTTTGGTTAAGTTATAATGTTCATGGCAATGAGTCGGTTAGCACCGAAGCTTCCATGAAAACTTTATATAGTTTGGTAAATCCAACAAATAAAGAAACCAAAGAGTGGTTAAAGAATACCATAGTAATTATTGACCCTTGTTTGAATCCTGATGGTAGAGAGCGTTATGTAAATTGGTACAATCAAAAAAAGAATACACCTTATAATAGCAATCCCGATGCCATTGAACATCACGAGCCATGGCCAGGCGGAAGACCCAACCATTACTTATTCGATTTGAATCGGGATTGGGCTTGGGCGACACAAAAAGAAACACAGAGCAGATTGATTGCCTATAGCAAATGGATGCCACATATTCATGTTGATTTTCATGAACAAGGTGTAAATGATCCGTATTATTTTGCGCCAGCAGCCGAACCTTATCATGACATTGTTAGTGATTTTCAACGAGAGTTTCAAGTAACTATTGGCAAAAACAATGCGAAATACTTTGATAAAAATGGTTGGTTATACTTTACCAAAGAGCAATTTGATTTATTATATCCTAGTTATGGTGATACTTACCCAATGTTTAATGGTGCTATCGGAATGACTTATGAACAAGGTGGCAGCGGTCGAGCCGGATTGGGAATTCTAACCGAAGAAAAGGAGTTACTAACGTTGAAAGATCGAATTGCACATCATTACGCTACAGGAATGTCTACCATCGAAATCTCTTCGAAAAATGCCACTAAATTAACAAGTGAATTCCAAAAATATTATAAAAACAGTGCTGAAAAACCGTTGGGTGAATACAAGGCTTATGTGATAAAGGCGAGTACTGGTGAAGATAAAATAAATAGCCTAACCACTTTATTAGACAAGCATCAAATAGTTTATGGTTCGGTAAAATCTTCATTGAAATCAAAAGGATTTAGCTACACCTCGAACAAAACAGAAAAAGTTAACATTGAGACTAATGATTTAGTAATAAGTACTTTTCAGGCAAAATCTAACTTGATAAAAGCCTTATTTGAGCCTCAAACAACATTGAAAGACTCTTTGACTTACGATATTACCGCTTGGTCATTGCCTTATGCACGAGGATTGGAAACTTATGCAATAACGACTAAAATTGCAACCCAACCTTATCAGGTTTTGGCAAGCGAAGGGTCACTAAATTCAGTTGAGAACGCTTACGCTTATATCTCTAAATGGAACAGTATTAAAGATGTTTCTTTTTTGGCTTATTTGCTAGAAAAGAACGTAAAAGTTCGATTCTCTAAAGAAAAATTTGCCATTGATGGTAAAACTTTTGGTGCGGGAAGTTTGATAATTACAAAATCAGGCAATCAAAAATTAAACAATTTTCACGATATCATTAGTGAAGGTTCTAAAAAATTCCAACGCGATATTACAGCCGTGCAAACGGGTATGGTAACTTCGGGTTATGATTTCGGATCAAGCAATATTGCCTTTTTAAAAGCTCCAAAAATAGCTGTTCTTACCGGTAAAGGAACTTCGTCATTAGGTTTCGGAGCAATATGGCATTTTTTCGAACAGCAAATTCATTATCCGGTTACCGTAATTGGAACCGAATATTTTAAAGATATTGATTTACATGATTACACTGTTTTAATTTTTCCTTCAGGATATTATCAACAGCTTTTAGATAAAAATCAATTAGAAAGGTTGAATGATTGGGTAAAAAATGGTGGTAAAATTATCGCAATTAATAATGCTGTTACAGCTTTCGCAGATAGTGAAAGTTTCGAGATTTCAAATTACGAAGATGACGCTGTTAAAGAAGCTTTAAAAAAAGAAAAAGATTCTATTAAAAAGCAAACCAGTTTGGAGAAATATGGCGATCAAGAAAGAAACGATATTTCGAACTTAATATCAGGAAGCATTTTTAAAACCACCTTGGATACTACGAACCCACTAGGTTTTGGTTTTAAAGGTGATTATTACACTTTAAAAGTTAGTAATGATCGCTATGCCTATTTAGAGAGCGGTAATAATGTTGGTGTTATAAAAGATAAAACGCATTTAATAAGTGGTTTTACAGGTAAAAATGCTATAAAAACCATTGATCAGGCCTTAGTTTTCGGAGTTGAAAATATAGGGAAAGGAAGTGTTGTTTATTTAGTAGACGATCCACTTTTTAGAAGTTTCTGGGAAAATGGAAAATTACTTTTTAGTAATGCCGTTTTTATGGTTGGAAATTAATCTTCCCGAAAGTAAATCAATCAAACAAATTAATTTTGGTATTTTAGCCCGCAAAGAAAAATATACGCATGGAACATGAACCGTTAATTACAAATGACACTATAGTTTTTGGATTGCTAATGCTTGCATTAGGATTCGTTTTTTACACATCTTCTAAAGAAACCGGTTTTTGGGCAAAATTTTACAAAATCGTTCCTGCTTTATTAATGGCATATTTAATTCCGGCTATTTTTAATTCTGCTGGATTGATTTCCGATTCTCATTCTAATTTATATTATGTGGCAAGTAGGTATTTATTACCAGCATCTTTGGTTTTAATGACGTTGAGTATTGATTTAAAAGCAATTTTTAATTTAGGTCCAAAAGCGTTAATCATGTTTTTTACAGGAACAATTGGGATTGTTATTGGTGGTCCGATTGCCATTTTATTGATTTCTATTTTTTCTCCTGAAACCGTTGGTGGAGTTGGTTTTGATGCTACTTGGAGAGGTTTAGCAACATTAGCAGGAAGCTGGATTGGTGGAGGAGCCAACCAAGCAGCCATGCTTGAAATTTATGAGTACAATCCGAAATTATATGGCGGAATGGTACTTGTTGATATTGTTGTTGCAAACGTGCTTATGGCAGGTTTATTAATGGGAATAGGTAAAACCGATAAAATTGATAAATGGCTAAAAGCGGATACTTCTGCAATTGAAGACTTAAAATCAAAAGTTTCAAAATTTGCTGAAAGTGTAAGCAGAGTTCCAACGTTAACCGACTATATGATAATTGCGGCTATTGCTTTTAGTGTTGTTGGTTTTTCGCATTTTGGGGCAGAGATGATTTCAAACTTTTTAACATCGAATTTTGAAATTATAAATGATAAAAGTTCGGCATTATCTTCTTTTTCTTCCGAATTTTTTTGGATGATTACGATTGCTACATTTATCGGAATTTTACTTTCTTTTACCAAAGCAAAAAATTATGAAGGTGCCGGTGCCAGTAAAATTGGTAGCGTTTTTATATATATATTGGTAGCAACAATTGGTATGAAAATGGATTTAGGTAAAATTTTCGAAAATCCTTTGTTGATTTTAGTAGGAGTTGTTTGGATGCTCGTTCACGTAATTCTATTATTGGTTGTAGCCAAATTGATCAAAGCGCCTTACTTTTTCTTGGCTGTGGGTAGTCAAGCTAACGTAGGAGGTGCGGCATCTGCTCCGGTTGTCGCTGCAGCATTTCATCCCTCTTTGGCAACAGTGGGGGTATTGTTAGCCGTTTTCGGTTATGTTGTTGGTACTTACGGTGCTATCCTGACCGCTGAATTAATGCGAATTGTTTCTGCCTAAACCGCTGAAATAGACAATTTTTTTCGATATTTGCAGCTTAAAAATTTGAATTTAATTACGGATGAAAAAAATACTTGTTTTCGCAGTTACGCTATTGGTTTTATTTTCTTGTAAGAAGAAAGATAATAACACCATGTATGTAAAAGGAACGATAGACGGACTTAAAAAAGGGACACTTTATTTACAAAAGCAAATCGATTCTGCCTTTGTTTCGGTTGATTCTGTAAGCATCAATGGAACAAGTGACTTTTTACTTTCAGATCAAGTTGAGAGTCCTGAAATTTATTTTTTAAGCTTAGGAAATGGCTATAAAAGCATACCGTTTTTTGGAGAAAAAGATTCTATTACCATCAATACCAAATTAGATAAGTTTGAGTTAAAAGCCGAAATAAAAGGTTCTGAAAATCAAGAATTATTGAATAAGTATAATGATATGATCAAACAATTCAATAATAAAAATTTAGATTTGATAAAAGAAGATTTTGAAGCGCGCAAATCAGGTTATCAAGATTCTATAATTCTGGTCGAAAATAAACGATTGCGATTGCTGAAAAATCAATCGCTTTACGCAGTTAACTTTGCCATTCAAAATGCAGATCATGAAGTTGCTCCTTATATCGCTTTAACGGAAATTAATACTGCAAATATTCAATTGTTAGATACGATCAATAAATCATTAACTCCAACTATTAAAGCTTCCAAATATGGTAAGCAATTGGATGAAGCGATTGTTAAACTAAAAGCAAATCAGTAATGAATTTTGGCTGTGATTCTGAATTTTTTGATTCAATTATAGGTTTAGAATAGTTTTTTTTAGTAAAACCTCCAATTAGCGATGCAAGTCTTAGTTAATTTTGGAAGCCTCGTTTCTGTTCAATATTTTTTTACGGTACTTTAGTTTTTGGATAATCTATTTTAAATAATGGAGATTTTTTCTGTTATAGAAATTTCACATTTTTTTTTCGTAAAAACCATCATATATTTTAGTTGAATTTTGAAAAACAATACGCTTAAATTACTACCGGCATATTTTTTAACATTTGTTAATGTGTTGGGATTTAGTGTTTTAATTCCGGTTCTACCATTCGTTGTACAACGCTATGGTGCTCCTGAATTTGTATATGGATTGTTGCTTTCCTTTTATGCTTTTTTTCAATTTATTGGATCACCTTTTTTGGGTAAACTTTCCGATTCGATGGGAAGAAAACCAATTTTAATAGTTTCTCAAATTGGAACTTTATTGAGTTGGTTTATATTCGCTTTGGCTTATTTTTTACCAGATACTAAAATTTTATATCTCGCATTGCCACTTTGGGTAATTGCTTTCGGTAGAATTATTGACGGTATTACTGGTGGAAATGTATCCGTTGCCAATGCATATATTTCCGATATTACAAGTCCGGCAGAAAAGGTCACCATATTTGGTTATATGGGTGGTATTGTGGGTGTCGCCATGATTATTGGTCCGGGAATTGGTGGTGTTACTTCGAGTGGTTCGATAGGATATTTGGGTACAGTTTTGGTCGCTATTTTTATTTCAGCAATTACCGTGCTTTCTATTTTCATGTATTTAAAAGAGTCTCTTCCCAAAGAAAAAAGAAGAAAAAGAGAGGCATTTAGCTTGAAGAGTACATTCATGATCTTAAGAAGAGTAAGAGCTTTGCAACCGAATAAATTAATAAAGCAAGTTTTGGTTTTAAAAGTTTTTGTTAGTGGTATCATGGCTTTCTATATTTCAACCATGGTGTTGTATATAATCGATAATTTTGGTTTTAATGAAAAGGAAGTAGGAGGGTTCATGCTCGTTGCTGGAATATTTTTAGCTTTTAACCAAGCATTTTTATACAAAAGAATTGTTTATAAATTAGGAGAATTGGGCACGTTGAAATTAGGTTTTGGTTTGATGACAGTCGGATTTATTGCAATCACATTAACCAAAAACCCATTTGTATTTACTGCTTTGTATTTTGTGCTGAATATGGGTATCTCTATTTCTATGCCGGTTTTTAATTCGATAATTTCTCAAAATGCTGATGAGAATAAAGTAGGGGAATTGATGGGAATTAGCGAAAGCATTTCTTCTATGTCAAATGCTATTTTTCCGGTAATAGCGGCTTTTATTTATAGTTTGGTTTATGCCAAATTATTTTGGTTATTATCATTTTTTGCCTTTGCCGGAATGTTAGTAACAATATTTACTATTCATAAAAATAAGGCATAAAGTTATATTTTTTGAATTCTATTTAACTGATTTCAACTTAATTCCCCAGGTATATTCAAATTTAGAAACACTTTCGTTTTGTTCATTAAAACCTTCTGCGGTCATTTGAATAACTTGAGCTTCTCCGGTTGTAATAGTTGTTTGAATTGCTGCTTTTATTTTTGCCGTATCAGAGCAAATAAAAGTAATTTTTCCTGTAGCCTTTTTTGTAAAGGTACCAGTTTGATGTGTTACTAACATCGATATTTTCTTACCGCTTTCATGAATTTGCTTCATGACTAAAATTCCGGTTGTCAATTCAGAAGCCATGCCTTGCACCGCCCAATATAAGGAACGAAAAGGATTTTGATTAATCCACTTAAATTTCACAGTTGCAGTGGCCTCCTTGTCGTTGATAGAAGCAACTCGAACTCCCGAAATATAAGCTGAAGGCAATTTAAAAAACAAAAACTGATTTAATTTTTTGGCGGTAAACTTTGACATGAATTATTATTTTAAGGCAAGATAATAATAAATTGGCAAGAGTTTCAACAGGTATGATTAAAAATTTGTAATAAACAGTTTTAAGTATTAAAACTTGTTTTTTAAACTGCGGTTTATTTATAATTTTATGTAAAACAAGGATTATAATCTTCCTTTAGTTTAACAAATCTGTGTATAGAAATTGAATGATTTCATGAAAATTATTTAAAAACTAGATTTTTTTTTACAATTCAAAAACACAAACAAAAAATTGCTAACTATCATTATAACAAATAGATAAGATGATTTATAAGTTAAATTTAACAAAAATTAAAGCAACAGATATGTTAAATAAATGTTAAAGTACAGTACTTTGTATTGCATAGTATTATATTTTCTACATATATTTGCATAGTCAAGTATTATAAGAAAAATATTATGAGCTACAAAAATCAAAATCAAAGAGCCTTTTTATTGCATTTATCCGCTTTTTTCGGTTATGTTTTTCCTTTTGGAGGAATAATTGCTCCCCTAGTTTTTTGGGAAGTGAAAAAGAAGGAAAGTGAATTTTTAAATGCAAATGGAAAAGAAGCGGTAAACTTTAATTTAAGCTTTTTACTGTATTCTTTTATTTTTGGTATTTCAATTTTACCATTCGCCTTTCGATCTGTTTTTAACGAGATTCATCATTTTGATCTTTTCGGAATGTTGAGCATGGGATCTCTGATTGCAGTGTTAGCTTTAGTAAGATTTATTCTTATTATCGTCGCAGCGATTAAAGCGAATAATGGAGAGATTTATCATTACCCCTTAACGATTAAATTCATCAAATAAAGTAAACATTATGATAGCTATTTTAATTACCATCGTAATTTTTATCACAAATACAATTCAAAATTATTTGTTTTAAAAAGAATGCTAAATCAAAGAATAATTTAGTCTAAAAAAATAATATATGAAGATAGAAAACACAAAAGCACAAATGCGAAAAGGAGTTTTAGAATTTTGCATTTTATCCATACTTCAGCATGGTGATGCATATACTTCTGAAATTTTATCGAAGCTTAAAGATGCTAAAATGCTTGTAGTAGAAGGTACGGTGTACCCTTTACTAACCAGATTAAAAAATGCCGGTCTTTTGAATTACCGATGGGAGGAATCAACCTCCGGACCGCCAAGAAAATATTACGGTTTGACAGAAACTGGTAAACTATTTTTAACCGAATTAAATACAACATGGAGCGATTTGGTAACTGCAGTAAATTTAATAACAAATAATAAAACCAACTAAATCAACAAAAAATGAATAAGACAATAAACATAAACCTGGGTGGAATATTTTTTCATATTGATGAGTCA
>RCMY010001628.1_pt1 | contig 25507 bp, 20 predicted proteins | sample 2041341 | NCBI WGS metagenome assembly RCMY01 (sample SAMN09708234, study PRJNA481090) | Marine sediment metagenome, whole genome shotgun sequencing project.
CGCAGCCCGCGTCGTGCCGAGATGATGTCGATCATCAACTGGCGTATGGAGCAATGTGAAGCACGCGATGTAGATTTCAGATTCAATGTCTTCGCAGAGGCTGATGATGTGACTGCGCTGAATCCGGACGTAGTCATTGTTGCCACCGGTGGCCTGCCGGGTACTGAGCTTTTCGAGCGGAAGTTGTCGCTCGACCATGTCGTGACAAGCTGGGACCTGATTGCCGGCGATACGGTCAAACCCGAAGAATCGATTCTGATCTATGACGAAAGTGGCGATCACCCCGGCCTGCAGGCAGCTGAGATAGCCGCTGAAGCCGGTGCATCGGTAGAGGTCATGACGCCGGATAGAACCTTTGCGCCGAACATCATGGCAATGAACCTGACGCCTTATATGCGGGCACTGCAAGACAAGGATGTGACCTTTACTGTCGCCAGACGGCTGTTGAATGTTGAGAGAGAAGGCAATCGACTGAAGGCTACTATTGGCACGGACTACAGCTCACATACCTCGACTGCACTGTACGACCAGGTGGTGATCAACTACGGGACGCAACCGTTGGCGGACTTGTATTTTGATCTGAAGGGGTTGTCGTCGAACGGGGGCGCGGTTGATCAGGATGCGCTGATACTGGGCAGGCCGCAGACTATTGTGAGGAATTCAGAAGGCCGGTTTCAGTTGTTTCGGATTGGGGATGCAGTTTCATCGCGGAATACGCATGCGGCTATTTATGATGCGTTGCGGTTGGTGAAGGATATTTGGTTTGTCCAATTGGCGGACATTGACTACCTCCGCCAGCTTTTTTGGCGAAACGGACCCCCTCTATCTGCCTACCTCATGATGGCAAGGTTGTGAGATTGGCACCGAAGCGACGACGACACTCCCGCGATAGCGCTTCACCGTAGGCATGACCGTAGGCATGACCGTAAGGAGGGCGACCGCTTGTACTGGGTTGCCGCATTGTACATCCCAGTGCGCCAGCACCATGGGCCACGAGTGCCGTCTCCAGTGATGCAAGTCAGATCTCCGGCAGTTCGACTATCGTTTTCGTGATCTGGTTTGCACTTGCCAGTAAGCGTTGAAAAAACGAGACGCAAGCCGGTTCTGGCAGTGTGCAATGTGAAGCCCGCCAACATCAACAGGAAAAACACGATGCACTGATGACTGGAAAATTCGACCAGGAAAACAGCTGCTTTGAGTCTGAAAATCGTTACTTGACCATCATGGAGCTCTCAATGTGCCCTCGTCGGAGTAGTTTTGACGCTACTCGCCTGTCAATGAACTGTATATCAGATCACTATTTCGAGTATTACTGGATGAGCTAACCAGGATGTACCGTAACTGCTGGCGACTGACTTCGCAAGCCTGTCTTCGCACGCCACTCGACGGAGGCAACTCAGTAAGTCGCTTCCTGAGAATTTCACATTCGCTTTTCCTAGCGCATCGCAATGGCGCTATACCGTTTGCTCTTAGCGAAGAAATTTTCGACCATGCGTTCTGCCTTGTTCAAATGACGGTCATGTTCGATCTTCACCAGGCGCGACATCTTGCTGGGAATGACGGCCTCGCAGTTCGTCTCTCGTCGTGGCTTGCTCACCTGACATCTCAGCCGAGGGACAATCAGCTGGCTTAGGCGCCGTAAACGCGCTTCAGAACCGCGATACACCACTCAAGCTGACTTTACTTTTTTACACACCCGGCCGATAAACTGTATTGCGTTGAACCAGTCAGATCTTCATATGAGACCAGTGCAGTCAATCACCTGGCATCAAGCTCATCATATATGCGAACGGAAAATCAGAACACGACAGATTCGTGCTATTTGTTCCTTTGTGCGTGGATAGTAACTGGCGACTATCTTTGTAGTTAAATGCAAGCTCACCACACCTTGAATCTTGACTGAAATAATTAACCGACTAATTGCCTTGCGTCTCAGACAGATCATCATCACGTGCTGCATCCTGACTCTCTTTGTCGCTGCTTTTGTCGTACTCCAGTTACCTGGGAACTCTGTCATCAGCAACGAGCTGCAAAATGCGGGGCATACGCTGGGATTTGCGGCGTTGACTTTTGCAGCGTTGTTTCATACAACGCCTAGACACATGACCATCATTACTATCTGTCTAATCGGCGTTCTGCTGATTTTGATTGGTATTGTGATCGAGCTGGGCCAGTGGGTGACTGGTCGCGGATTCAGTACATTAGACATTGCCAAAGACCTTCTTGGAATTCTGGCAGGCATCTGTTTCTACTTCGCCTTCACACTGCCAGGCAAGACTAAACACCGCCTGATCGCGCTCACTGCAGGGAGCATCATGCTGGTTGGCAGTCTTGGCCCATCGCTGGCGCTGTGGCTCTCCAGAGAGCTGTCTCCACGGCCGCCCATACTGGCTGACTTCGAACAATGGGGAGTTGCCCACCGCATTCGCAATTCCGGCACGCTCACGACAATTGGTTATCATGACTCTGTGTGGCAAGCTAACCAAACCCTATCCGCCGCGGTGCAATACCTGCCCGGTCTGTGGCCATCCATACAGTTCATAGAGCCATATGCAGCATGGCGCCAATATGGATGCTTTACTTTCAGAGTCTACAATCAGCAAGCTGAAACTGTAACGATCAAATTACGCGTAGACGATAAAGACCTTGGCCCTGACGACGACGACCACATGACCACCTCCAGAGGCTTGCCGCCGGGCGAAACGCGAGTAATCATCCCATTGGAGGAACTGCGACTACAGGCCCTTCTTGAATATCATCCGGGTGAGCCGCTTATGAAGCAAATACGAAGCTTCATGTTCTACATCATCCATGTTGATGAACCCATCACCTTGTTGATAGACGATATAGCTTTAGGTTGTAAAGATTGAATATTGTTTCAACAGGCCATGGGCCCACAGTTGATGATCAGCGCCTGAGACCCTGGGTTCGAGACACAATGACAACTGGGGTCTGCATTACCTCTTGCTGAAAGCAGGAAAACTTCCGATACAGATTTATTCATGACGCTGATACGGCAACTGATTCCATCAAGCCAGCATATTGTTAACGGCGAGGGCCCGCACAGCGGTAATGTTGCCCGTTAGACGGTTTTCTCATCCGGGTAAAAAACGACCCGGGCGGCCAGCTTTCGAGATGGGACCTGATGAGTCGTTTCAATCTGATCTTGCCAAATTGACTGATGAACCTCGTTCTTTCCCCTCACCCCACCAAAGTGCAGGAACCTCGGACTGCAATATCCATGCGCAGTCCGGGCAAATGGCGACCATCAGTTAAGCCTGTTGAGATAGTTGACCCAAAGCTGGATGTTGCCAGCTTGCCAAATCGTCTAACTGTTAATTGATTCTCACTCCTGAAGAGCTTAAACGACATACTGGAGAAAACTCGGTACGAATGTTGGTCTATGAAAAGTATCACAGCAAATGAATTGACTGCACATATGCCCGTCCATTTGAATTCCACAGAGTTAGCAGCCTTTAGAAAGCGGTTGAAACGCCATCCTGTAAGCCTCATTGAGGAGATGCTGCAACAGTGCCGCGAAGATAAAACGACTTTGAGGCTGTCACAAGTAGCAGGTGAGTTGCAGTGTTGTCAGTATCAATTGGCAGAGCTCACTATCTCACAAAAAAAATTGAATGGATTAATCGGCAAAACGCGAAGAGCCGATGGCGATACAATGGGGCTTTTGAAGGATTCCCAAGCCCTTGGCAAGCAATTGAATCAGGTTAGAAAAAACGTTGAGTTGCTGGAACAGGAGGTGCTCGCACAACATGTGTGTACTCTCAATAAAGATGTTGCCAAACCCTCTGCCACCGAAATTGCGCTCCCTGTATCATCGGGTCCTGCGCAATTTCTACCATGCCCCGAAGCTGCTGACGCCCGGACGGGGACCGTGCACATTTCAAAGCGTGTTAATGCGGACGAATGGAACGCCTATGTGGCAACCCATCCCAATGCGACTCACTATCACCAGTATGACTGGAAGGCCGTTATCGAGAGGAATTTCCAGCAGGTAACGTGGTATTTTGCCGCACGTAACCAGCATGGAGAGATCGTCGGTGTCGCATCAGCCGTACACATGAAGAATCCGATAGTCGGCTCGTTCATGCTCTCCATGCCATTTCTGATTTACGGAGGTCCTCTTGCAGACACGCCCGGCATCAGCGCCTTGTTGGCACAGCATATCAGCGACGTTGCCATACAGTCGGGATGTAGCCATACCGAACTGCGGGAGGTACATCCGCGCGATGACTGGCACGGGTTCAAGGAGAAGGTAGCGATGGTACTTGAGTTGGCGGACAGCGTCTCAGCATTGAACGAACGGCTGGGATCCAAAATCCGTGCACAAGTCAAACGCGCCGCTCGTGAGCAACCTGCCATGGAATTCGGTGGTGTGGAACTTCTAGCCGATTTCTATAAAGTGTTCAGTCGAAAGATGCGTGATCACGGCACTCCCGTTTACGCGCGGAGTTTTTTCGAAGACATGCTTTCCACCTTTCCCGAATCCACTCAAATTGCCGTGGTACGACTTGAAGGTAAACCGGTGGCAGCCGCCTTCCTGATTGGTTATCGAGATACACTGGAAGTGCCTTGGGCAGCATCGATCCGCGACTACGACCGACTGGGAATGAACATGTACATGTACCACGCCTTGCTTGAAGAGGCAGTGCATCGAAGACTTCGTTATTTCGATTTCGGGCGATCTACCCGCAACGGCTCCACCTGGAAATTCAAGAAGCAGTGGGGTGCTGAAGAACGCCAGCTCAACTGGCATGCTCGCTCAGGCTGCACACCCTTCAATCCTCAGGCACAGCAACCAAACAAGAAGCTTGCGCTGGCAGTTCAAGTTTGGAAAAGACTGCCCCTGTGGGCTGCAAACAGTCTGGGGCCCGTGATTGCGCGGCAGCTGCCGTGGTAGAAATATACTTGCGTCAATCAGTAGATGTGTCAGAAGACTCAAGTGAAGTTTCGAGAGACGCCACTGGAGATTCCCCTATCGCTGCCGCCAGCACAGGCAATGCCTGTGCTGGTGCGAGAGGTGTCGTCTCGGCTGAATTCTCTATTCCGGGTGCGCATGCGCCAATCGATGCAGTGAGTATGGCGATCACAACGCAAATCGGAACACGTTGTGGCAGTTTCAACCTGAGACTGAAGCGACTATTCCATTTTCTACAACGCCAGATGTTTCATCCGCATGAACTCTACTGACAACCGGAGGAAGAGGTTACTTCGTCTGCACCGGCATCGCTGACCTGGCTACCGCTCCCACGCGTCTGACCGTCAAAGTCGAGGCGTGCATCCTGCAAGACGGGAACTGCATTGGTAATACCTGCGACAGCACCGGCAAGGTGCAGGTCACCACTATCAACGTTCTTGAAAATGTCTGTATTCTGGGATTGAACATTGTCGGCTTGAACGAAAGAATTTCCGCTGCGATCAGAGATCGGTCCATCGACCAGATTATTCTGAATGACAGCACCTGTACTATTGAAACGAAGCTCAATGGTCTTGTTCAAGTTGCCTTGAGTCACTATCGTGTTATGCAGCACCATGGTTGCGGGGGAACTCCAGACCAGTATGGCGGCATCGGACTCAGCCCTTCGACTGGTGCTGAACAGATTGGGTCGCATGACGATCATATTATTACGAATGATTCCTCCCTGATGGTCACCGGCTCTGTCAAGCAAACCGAAGGCAATGGCCCGATCTACATCGATGAACTGATTATTCTCTACCAGGGTATCCTCAGCTCCATTCCACATGAGAATCGCGGGATTCCACAAGTTCTGCGCATTGTCCGGAGTGTGGAAATTTTCAAATCGACTGTTACGAATGATCCACCCTTTACCCGCATGTACATCAACGCCATTGGTGTATCCGGTGCCACCTCCGTGATCCGTAGTAGGTGGTGAACCCGTGTATTCCATTACTGAATATTCAACCCTGCCATTATCAACTCCCGAACCAAAACTCAACGGATTTACCTTGACAAATTGCTCACCTGCATCAGCCATTCGCACATTATAAATCTGGGGCGATTGCCCACCTCCATTAACGGTGATCGCATGACGATACACATTGCGGATAGTGAGATTCTGCACCTTCAGGTTGGTGGCGTCTGTCCAGATACCATGCGGAACCGCATTAGCCCCTGATGCGTTTTCCATACCCGGCCCTTCGAGTACCACGTCGTCACAGCGGTTGCTGTTTCCCCGAATCGTCACATTGTCACTGTTCACCCACAATGTGTTTGACAGATGGTAGACACCTGGCTCCAGCAACAGAGTCGTGTTATTGCCTATCGATCCCATGGCCTGCTGTAACGCACCTTCGGAATTGACAGGTATAACAGTTTGTGAAGAATCAACTGCTGGTAGAGCCGGCGCATCAATACAGGCGCCAATGGCCAGAGCGTTTGAAGCTGTTACAGTGAGTGCAGTTGAAAACACCGCACAAAGAATTAATCTGCTATTCATTTTTGAGCGCGTACCAATGACAAGGAAGAGCTTTTAGACACATACTACTCGTGGATCTTGCGACTCGGTATTTGCCAAGTCTACGGTCCATCATCAAAATACAAGAACTGCGTCACACAATAGTGATCGATGTCTTCAGCTATTCTAGACAAGCCATGGCCATCATGGGGTTGCCTACACATTGCTGTCCAACCATGATGTTTCCATCCTTGCAAGCCTAACGAATGCTCAGTCTCAGGGTGAGCCCTATCCTGTGCTCACGTAAATTGGATTCGGCAGTATCTCGCGCGTGTTCGTAGAAGATTCTCACGGTCGTATTGCTGCTGACTCTACGTTCGAGCGCGCTACGAAACAGGAGACTGGATGCACTGTTTTTTTCAGATTGAAAACGAAAATCGCGTAGGGTGTAGATAGATTCGATGCTTAGGCTGGAGACACGTCCTCTGAGAAGGTAGGCTGCACGCACCTGCTCCGATACAGTTATTGCGGTATCCTCTACTGCAAGCTCGGGACCGGGTGCTGTACTGCCTGGAAATTCAGTTGACTGCTCGGCAGGTGAATCCTCCGCGCTGACAGCAACCGCTATATCAGGACTTGTGACGTTGAAGCGAGACAGTCCGCGAGACCATGTCAGAGAGTAAGTCGATCGACGCGATCGATGCACGATCTCAAGGCTGGGCCGCCCGCCAAACGCGCCTCCACCGTATCCAGCCATCAGTGATGTTCTGGGCCCGGAATTCCACCGTATACCCAGGTCCCACGTGTTCGACTGTTCTGTCATAGTGGGTAACGAGGACATATCGACATTCGACTGATCAGGTATCTCATTCCATTCTCTGCCTACTGCCGCATTCAAACGCCAGTTCAGACCCCACTGCTTGCTCGTATTCAGCGAGACACTGCGTTGTCGCAGTGGATCGCCCTCCGAAAATTCCGTATTTTCAAGAGTTGCGGTTGTACCCACCTGATAGCCCGTTCTGGATACCTTGGAATCCACATTCACATCGATTCGATTGCTCTGGCTGTCTTTCAGTGCCTCAGAGGATGCGTTGTAGGCATTGAATCCGTACCTTACACGCAGATCAGCAGCATCTGCCAACTCGAGCTCCAGTCTCGGATTCACGTTGAAACTGGCTGTGATGCTGGATTCTTCGTCAAGCCTGAGGGAATCTGATATCGCACTGTCTGAGCTGACAACAACCTTGTCCAATGACAAATTGCTGTCCACAAACAGTGTGCGATCAACCAAGGTTGATTCGATCGTCCCGTATAGCCTGGGAACTACCGTCTGCTCGTCAGCAAAATCTGATTTCAGAAAATCCAGTTCGGTCAGAAGTAGAACGTCAGTCTTGTTGCCTCGACCTGTCAGAGACAAGGTTGGTTTGACTTGCCCAACAGTTGTAGTCTGCTGTGTACCAGGTTCCGACAGATCTTTGCTGTTATTGTGGACAATTCCGAATTGAATATTCTTTTCCACACTCCATTCAGCCGCATACACAGGAGACGACAGAAGCGCTGCTACTAGCAGAAAACGGCAATCTGCCCGTATGCAGCATTTACCCCACATAGCATGCCGCTCATACAGCACCCGAACCACCCTCATCCGTGGACCGACGGCTGTCCTGGCCATAGCCATAGCCATAGCCATAGCTGGAAGCCATTTTCTTGCGTATCTTGTTCAGTACCAGCCCTATCCAGGCTTTGCCCCTTATCCGATTGAGCGCGTCAGCGACCATACCTTGAGTCACAGATTCAGCTCCCACCACAAACACTATCTGCCCCACACGTTCTGCCAACACAATTGCCTCACTGGTCATCAGAACCGGTGGTGCGTCAAATACGATGATTCTGTTCCTGAATTGCTGAGATAGATGCGTGAGGAGCTTGCTCATGCCATCGCTTGCCAGTAATTCAGTAGCATGATCTGTCTTTAAACCCGCGGACATAAACTGCAGGTTATCTACATTTGTGTGGTATATGACATCATCGATCTTCATTGAAGGATCCATCAACAAATCGGTCAACCCTGGTTGGTCGCCATTCAAACCAAGGTTGTTGCTGGCTGTTGCCTTCGCAACGTCTGAATCTATCAACAGCACAGTACGTTCGCGCTCCATGGCCAGGCTCATGGCAAGGTTGAAGGCAGTAAATGTTTTTCCCTCACGTTCTACACAGCTGGTGACCATGACAACGTTAGCCAGCTCTTTTTCTTCATCAGCAGTAGTAGTAGTAGTAGTAGTAGTAGTAGTAGTAGTAGTAGTAGTAGTAGTAGCCATGTTGGTTAGCAACGGACGCTTGATACTGCGAAATTCTTCCGCAATTGCGCTTTTCGGCAAATCAGGTGTAATCATTCCCTTGGATTTAAACTGTTCTAAAGGCAATGTAAGTCGCCGTCCTTCAGGAACACCCACCACGGGAGAAATCTGTTCACTTACCGATATCTCGCCTTCCTTATCCACGGATCTGTCATTCGTGGCTACCTCATCAATACCGGTTAAACACTTGGACTTTGCTCTATGAGAAGCTGTATTGGCGCCCGCAGCATTAGTCGACATGCCAATGCCAAGATCAGAGTCGATACCGATCGAATAAAGATTGGCAGCATCTTGACCCGCAAGACTTTCAATCTGATCAGCGTCACGGGGCAAGGGTTTAAAATCATTGTTAAGCCTTGAAACGACTTTATGTATACCTTTCACAGAATTCGCTCCACCAGACCAGTCAGCATGTTGAAAATGTCCGAATCAACTATCTTCTTGTAGATATCAGATTGAATCATGTCTCCAAGCACTGGAACCGGCAAACTTGACAACAATTCTGCCATATTGAGATTTCTAGTCTCCGCAATCAGCAGACCCACCACGATGACAATCAGCAAAGCAAGCAGAGCGGTAAACGCGGATACCTCTGCCACACTCATTGCTTTGGACATCCTTGATCGGTGCAGTGTGATACCACCAATTACGGGCAGGTTTGTACTGGTGGCAAGACTTTGCTTGTCAAAAAACACTGGCAATAACAGGGCAAGAAACAGGCTTATCCCGGTACCTGCCGCCAATGCCAATCCCAGCACGGCCACATTGAGAAGTTTCTTGTTAGGCACCAGCGGTCGAGGCTGAACATAAGGCGGGTCAATAACCCGGAACTTTACATTGTCCGAATTCGTCTTGACCGCTTCTGTCAAGCGGGCTGTTTCTCTGCGCTCCAGCAGCGTTTCGTGCTGAGTTCTTACCGTCTTATAGTCCCTGTCAAGCTGTATCAACTTCTCTTCCACCTGGGGAATACTGTCTACAGTGGCTTTTAAATCGTTCAACTCGTCCTGATAGTAGGATACACGTACTTGCAATTCAGCTACTCGTGCCTCGGATTCTGCAAGCATGGTCCTGAGTTTCTGATTGACAACACTAGGCACGCGACTGGTGGGTTGCGAAACGACACCCCTACCCGCTGAAACTGGGCTCTCTCGCGCAGCCTCCAGGTAAGCGATGGACTGCCTCAGTTGCGCGACCTGAGGATGCCTGTCTGTGTACTTGACCAGAATATTGTCCAGTTGATCTTGTAAGGCCTGGATTCTGAGTACATCGGAGGATACCCAATTGGGATCTCTGTTAATTAAAACGGGTTCTTCGCTATCGAGTTGCCGCTGCAGTTCGTTGCGCCGATTCTGCACCTCCCTCAATTCAAGTGATGCTGTGCGGAGTTGCGACTCCGCCACCTCAATTCTTTGATAATAGCCGCCTGACTCGCCAGGCATTGAACCCGCGTTTTGACGTTTGAAGTCCGCAAGTCTTTTCTCCGCAGCAGTCAGCCTGCTTTCGTAGTCGCGTATCCGATCATCAAGAAATCTGTTTGCAGCGGCATTGTCTTCGCGCTCCTGTCCCAGATTGCTGTCGACAAATATGTCTATCAAGGAATGCACCAATTGTTTTGCTATTTTCGGGTCGGTATGCGCATATCCGATAGTGTAAATTGACTGAGAGCCCGTGGCATCATAGATTGTAAGGTCGTCTTGCAAGTCGCTGATCAGTTTCTCATTATCGACGCGTTGCTTGTTCACCAGATCCAGATTGGAATTCATTATCAGGTGTTCTAGGTTCGGCCTGCTCAATAGCGTTCTGCTTATCAGTGCAACCCGCTGCCTGACATCGGGTTGTATTGCCAGTCCGTTGAGCAATGGTTCAAGCACTTGATTGGTATCTATGTAGAGCCGTGCACTGGAGTAGTATTTATGATCCAATTTGTGGACAACTATCCAACCCAGCATGGCGATAGTCCAGGCGAGTACAAGGGCAAGCCAGCGGAAGCGCCATACACCCCAGATGCCGTGCAATATTCTGTTTACGAGTTCATGCATTGTTCGAGTCACAATTGTAGATGGTTTTAACTGCTGTCAATGCTACTTGCACATGAAATTGCAAAATCAAAACCATGATTCGGGAATGATCAGAACATCACCAGGAAATATTGGAACGTTGGCTGTGATATCTCCTTTGTTCATCAGATCACTAACTCTGACACTGTACGAGACTCGATCCTCGTTGGTATTTCTAACCAACACTGACCGGTTGCCATTGGCAAATTCGCCCAGACCACCTACTTCGATCATCAGATCAAGCAACGTCATGCCGTGCTTATAGGGAATAGTTCTGGGTGCCGAACCAGCACCGACTACCCGTATCTGCTGCCCAGGATTGCCCACAAAGGAGCTCACCGTGATACTGACTGTGGGGTTCTTGACGAAGAGCTTGTAGACTTCTTCCATATCGCGAGCCAATTGGGTTGGCGTCTTACCGCTCGCCGGCATGTCTTCAACCAGTCGAGTGGTTATTCTTCCGTCTGGTCGAACAGGCAGGCTTATCGAAAGATCCTCATAACCCCACACGAAGATGGACAGACTATCGCCAGGACCGATGATATATTCATAGGCCGTGGTCTCGTCTGAAGCGATTGCCGGAGCAGCGCTGATCGGCGCAGTTTGGCACCCTGCGATTAGAAGCGACAATACCACGCACACCGTTGCTATCGTTCGCGGCACTAATTCATGTCTCATGATTTTCTCTCAGCTCTGTTTCGGACTATAAGCGACAGCTCGCCAGTGCTCATTAAACTGGATCTGAATTTCACACTCCTGATCAAACGTCAGATGCGAAACCTGAACGAATAAACACTGTTACAGTTTTACGTGTAAACGTGCCCTGAACTCCGATCGAACCTGCATTGGCAATAGATCTTCATCAAGTAATTCTGTCAGAACCGGTCTCAATTCCTTGATACCCAGAGAAGACAACTCTTCCACAGCACCGTGCAGTAATAATCGGCTGGCGATCAGATTTATCCAGCGCGGTATTCCCTTGCTGTAACTATGTATAAGCGGGTATATGTTTTCCGACAACACCGGGTTGCTTGTCCAACCTGCAACGGACAGTCGATGCATTATGTATGCCTGTACTTCTGTTTCGAGCAATGGTTCAAGCTTTGCACCAACAATAATCCTCTGGTGAAGCTGTGCCATTTCCGGAGTCAGGACGATATCGCGAAGATTGCGTTGTCCAACCAGAAAAACCTGCAGCAAGGGATTGTCATCATATTGGAGATTGGTGAGCAGTCGTACCTGCTCCAAGGCTTCCATTGAAAGTGTCTGGGCTTCATCCAGAACCAGAACTGGCTGGCGCTTCTCTCGGTATTGAAGATCAACAAGGACGGTTTCGATCATTGCTCGAAGGGCTACCTGGTTATCAGTTTGCAAGCGCAACCGCATTCCTCTGGCTACAAACTGCAACAAATCGCGCGCATCCAATTGACTGCAGCTTATATTTGTCATGCAGATTCGAGAGTTGGCCAGATCAGCAGCGAGCTCCTTTATCAGCGAGGTCTTGCCCATTCCGGGGTCGCCAGTGAGCAACACTATACCTTCACGTTTATGCAACGCATATTGCAGGTACGATCGAGCTTGTGTGTAACTCCCGTGCTCGTAGCAATGCTGACCGGTAGGATTGAGCCTGAATGGATCAACACTCAGCCCGTAGTAGTCATGGTACATATCGTTTGCCGCACATGGGAATCCATTTCAATTGCCTGGTTTTAATCTATCGGCAACATTCTGGAAATCTTGTCCTTCATTCATGTGCGAGTTCAAAAAAATTCTATCCATGCGGTTCCAGGAAAAATCGTGCAAAAGTGCATTGACCTTCGATTCCATACTTGCCAGGTTGATATAGTGCCTGAACCGCGTCCTTCTATCGATCCCCGCCTGGCGAGGTTGCCCAGGGTCTATTTCCCACGGATGGAAGTAAAAAACACTAGATTGTTTTTCAACGGAATTTACCTGATTGATTGCCCATCGACTCAAGGCATAGGGATACAGTCGAAACCAGCCCCCGCCCCCACAGGGCACATTTCTCCCGGCAATGACCACAGTACTGACAGGTACTTCCAGAATGCCCTTCGAACCACGCCGATGGGCAAATCTTGGCGCATCCGGAATGCCATATAGATCGTGCTTGATGGGAGCAATACTGGAACTGTAAAGATAACCAGCCTCTTGCAGCGCGTCATGCGCCCAGTCATTGCTTGCATTGATTGAGTAACTGGGAGCCCGGTACCCCTTCACCTGTACGCCTGACATATCCTCCAGCAAGTGCATGGTTCGCCGGACATCGGCGCTGAATTGCTCGCGAGTGTGATTGACCACGCGCACATGGTCCCAGCCGTGGCTTGCCAGTTCATGGCCTTCGGCGACGATCCGTTCGACCATCCCGGGGTATCTTTTCGCCACCCAGCCTAAAACGAAAAAGGTTGCCTTTACATCCGACGCAGAAAACATGTCGAGTATCCTGTCGGTGTTTTTCTCTACGCGCAGTTTGAACGTGCACCAATCCTTGCGATCTACATAAGATTCAAATGCAGAAACCTGGAAATAGTCTTCTACATCCACAGTCATCGCGTTCACCAACCCAGCGTTTAATCCTGCCGACGTGATTTTTTCGCCCCTGGCCGGCAGTGCGCGTGCAGGTATCTTGTGGCTGTCTGCTTTTTCGAAGTGTGACGCTTTCCAAGAGTAACTCATTATCAATTCACAGTTATCTACGTATACAAGGACTGCTGAATATAATCCTTATCGGCTTTCAGAAAGATCGGAATGAGTTACGGAAACTACATTCAATGATTATCGCCAGATAAACAGATCACTTGAGTTTTTGGCGACGCAGATAAAAGTATACGTAAATGGATTTAAATAGTTGAGACTGGCTGCTCAAACATCGCCATGAAACAAATTATCAGTACGCGAACAAAACTTGCATTACTCATTTTATAGCGTATAGAACTTGCATCTCTCCTCTGATAGGAATTGAAGCGTATTTCAGTATTCCCTGCAAGGTCTAGCTGCGCTGGAGCGATTGCGTTACGAAGCGAATGCAGAGACGTATCTGACATGTGACAACAAAACGTCCGATCGCCACATAGTCGTCACGATAGGCTGCAACCTTATCGAAAAGGCAAATTCCATAAGCAGAAGGGGCAAATCGACTCCGTATCATTCTGGAGTCTGGTATTACCGTGGACGGGTCTGCATACTTCAGAACTGAAATAGAGATACTGCCAAGCTTCGTCACGCAGATTATCGTGGGCCCCGACATAATGCGTAGCCGGATGTTCGTCTTATTGCTTGCCGGTTACACGTTCATCGACAGGGCTTCACAATGGAATACACTCAGCGATCAAATGACCACCGCACTGGGAGTCGGTGCACGCATCAATAGCAAAGACGGTGGCTGTGAATCATCTACATGATACGGGCAGGCACTCCGGCCACAACAGCCCCATCGGGTACATCCCTTGTGACCACTGCACCCGCTCCGATAACTGCGTTTCTCCCGATGGTGATCCCGCACAGAATCGAGACACTGGAGCCTATCGAAGCACCTTCCCTGACAAGTGTCTTCTCGCAGTCCCAGTCGGCTTCAGTCTGCATACTGCCGTCTGGATTAGTCGCTCTGGGTCGCTTGTCATTGATGAAGGTGACATTGTGACCGACAAACACTCTGTCCTCAATCGTGACACCATCGCAAATAAAGGAATGCGAGCTGATCTTGCAGTCCATGCCGATACTGGCACCCTTTTGAATCTCGACAAATGTACCGATTTTGGTTCTATCACCGATCTTGCAACCATACAGGTTAACGAACGCGTAGATCTTTACATCAGATCCGAGCACAACGTCATCGGCTATCAAGCAATGCATCATATGGATACTAGAACCCTGAAAATTTGTAGGCCACGATAACTGGCGGGTTATCGTACTGACCCAAGGTATTGTTTGCCTTATTGACACTGAAGTACAGTGTATTGTTACCGGAATCGAAACTGCCACCCCCAATGGGTTTCAGATCGCCACCGCCCTGGAAAGGCACATTAAACTTGCCATAGGCATAGGGCCGAACAGCATGGCTGACCTTTACGCCCGCCTTGACGTCCAACAGATCATTCATGTCCCAGAACCAATAGTAGTTGTACTCGTCACTGGCCCTGAGCGAACAGTATCCATCGCACAGCGTTCCGTTATCCTGGGTAATCTTGTATCCCACACCGAACTCACCACCCGTCATGAATCCAAATGTTGCATAGGTCCTGGTTCCTGGCACCACCATGCCGAACAAGGCTTTTGACGTGTGCGTCCAGAGATCATTTTGACGTGAGTCGTTGAAAAGATCATCATTCAGCGGATTGTCCAAATCAAATTCGAGCAGCTTGGTAGTCGAAATGGAGCCGCCAGAGCTCGGAGCATCAATAATCTCACGTGCGTTGACCGTGTATGCCGAGGGACCAACCGAATGTCTGCTGATAATTGGATCGCCACTGGAACTACCTGTTAAATGTGTACGGCCCAGCTCTGCCTGCCACTCTGGCGGCAGCTCTGATATCCAGCCAGCAGCTTTTGCCCCACCTGAAAGCCTGTGATACCCCTTGACAGTGGATCCGGAGATATCCCCACCGTCCGAGACCGCCAGTGTCGTACTGGTATTATCAGCGGCACCATCATAGTACTCGATGCCGTTGACGATCAACTGGCCATCGAAGACCTGCAAGCCATTGATCTGGTCGATAGATTGACCGTTGCCGCCCACAGCCCTGTCCAGAACAGGCGAGAAATTCTGCACCGGTGCCCCAGACGAATTCAGATCGCGGATATCAGTGCGGTTAACCAGATCTGGAACCTGGAACTCTGCAATTGCATCATCGTAGACATGCCCAACGATGAACAGCGAGTTCCCGAATTTCTCGATGATTCCCGATGAGTAGTTCAGACTGGAGCTACCAAAGGTATCCGCGGGTAGCGTAAACCCCCCAATATAAGTCATGTTGTTCAGGTAGATCAGCGGAAGCGATCTGACATATGTCGAATTAATGGGTGGAGGTGGTTCTGCAGCGCACGCAGAAAGTGTAGCCTGTGACAGGAGCATTGCCATGACGGAAACTGAAACCTTAACGCCTGTTCGCGAGATCGACGCACGTCGGCCATAATGCTCGTCTAGTATGTTCTTCACTTTTATGCAACCCTCTTCCTGGACATTGTAAGAATAAAAATTTCTATATACATCGCCATCCGTTTATGCTCAGCAAGCCTGCTACATTAATCGTGATTTCCTTTTATCTGGAGAGTCATCGATAAGATGAACCGGGCCAATCTGCAACGTCAGTCTTATTGTATATCGACGGGTTAGCCTGGAAATGAAGATGAATGTATTATCGCATTATCAGGAATACCTGTTTCATCAGGCCCTCGCACTGGCACGGACTGCCAGCAACAATTACTCAAAAACTTTCAAGCCACATTATGCAAGTCGCTCGGTCGTGCGTTTGTGTCTTCTTTTCCTGGTCTTTTGAAGCTGGCAGTTGATTCTGCATTGCGATGGCTCTCGGATGAAACTCGGAGAACGAAGGTTAAACCGTGGCTCAAGTCACACTGCTCACTTCCAAAAACCATGTCGACTCACATTCGCCGGCGAACCACTGAGGCCGGATTGCCACTCACGATTTCGTAGTCATTGACTGGATGAGTCACTACTGCTCCCGCGCCAATCACACAGTGATTTCCGACATTGGCCATGATAATCGCACCATTACCCACCCAGGTGTCCTTCCCCAGGGTTATCGCCGTAAAAGCCCCCCCCTGGTCGCGTACGGGAATATCCAACCTGTCCAGACTGTGCTGTTTCTTGCCGCTCAGGATATGTACACCACTGCCTATCAGACAATCAGCGCCTATGTGTGAGCTTCCAATGTTGCACTGCGGGCCAATATAGACCCCGGGGTCAATTCGAGTGGCGCACTGGGCAAATAATGTACCAAAAGAGATGACAGCATCCCGGGAACATTGATCCATGCTGACATGATAGAAAGCTGCCCGCAGGTAAATGCCGAACTTGCCGGGGACCAGGCTCAAGCACTGAGACATGCTGGCGAAACACGCATTACGTTCGCTCACCTGGCACAGCAGAGCATTGACGAGCAGCAGTGGCGATACGCATACCAGTGCCACTGCCTGGAATACTCGCTTTGCGATCACTCTCACTATGCCGCTCGAGCCTGGTCGGTCTCATTCGGTAGACATTGCAGCAGCGCCTTGTTCTGGCCTTCCCAGGAATAGCGTTCCCTGGCCAGCGACAACGCATTCGCGCGCAATGATCGGTAGAGCGCTGGTTCATTCATCAATCTGTCAATGGCATGCAGATAATCGCCAGCTGTCTTGGCAACGAGTAAATGTTGGCCGTCTGTACATTCGATTCCCTCGGCTCCTGATGTCGATGTGACGACCGGTACTCCGCTGGCAAATGCCTGTAGAACCTTGTTCTGAAGTCCCCTTGCCAATCGAAATGGTGCAACAAAAACGTTGGCTCGATGGAAATACGGCAAGACACTGTCCACCTTGCCTGTAACTTCTATGCCAGGAATGTTTCGCAGTGCGGTCACTCGTTCACTCGGCGACATGCCTGCAATAGTCAATCGCGCTGCCGGCCAACGTTCGCGTACCTTTGCCCAAACTTTTTCAACGAACCAGCACATAGCATCCTCATTGGGAAGGTAGTCCATGACTCCTATGAAAACCAAGTTGGGCGTACAGTTAATCGGCACTGTTTTATCTAACTGATCAGGCGTCTCTTCAATGGGCCAAAAAGATTTCATGTCGACACCATTACCCACGACGAAAACCCGCTCCGGTTTACTGACACCCTGCGCCAGGAACATGTCCTTTTCGTTCCGAGAGACAAACAGGCAGCTGGAGAAATGCGCATTTATCTTTTTCTCATATCGCGACAGCAACCAGGATTCACGTCGATAGATCAGTGACAAGGGAAACCAGCTGAGCCGTCTGTATTGATCCCACTTGTCCGAGTCAATATCCATGAAATCCATGATCAAGGCAGGCTTCTGAACAGCCGCGGCGTTCAGGACCGGATTTCTGAAAACGTAAGATGCCATGGCAGAGCTGGTACACAGCACTGCATCGGGTCTGATCTGATCAACACAGAGGTCAATGCGCCACTGCAGACGAGCAACCCTAAAGTTGCAGACGCTCAGTGTTTGCAACGTGAATAACCCGGCAAGAAGGCGCATCAAACGGAAACGTGCAACTTCCACGAAGACCTCGATGCCCAGCGACTCGGCCAAAGCGGAGGCGTACTCGCGATCCTCCGCATCATGCTGCAGGGCACACACCACGACCTCATGCCCGCAGGAAAGCAGATACTCGATCTGATGGTAAGTGCGGATCTTCTCGCCCTTGTTAGGCGGATAAGGCACTCGATGGGAGAGGACAAGAACTCGCACGTCAGACCTCTGGTATCAGTAATGTTTTTTTGAAAATTGAAATCAAAGACCCTCGTCCTTTACAGTGATCGTACGTTTTGCACGCTCCAGAAGAAGTTGTCGAAACAACAGCTGGTAGGCGTCAGCCATGCGCTTTGCAGAAAACAACTCGTAGACTCTTGCTAATGCTGCATGACTAATCGATTCAGATAAACTCGCATCAGACAGGACCCTCTCACACAGTTCAGCCAGTGTCACAATGTCGGCATACGGTGCAAGCAGTCCGGTCACTTCGTGGGTTATCAATTGATCGACACCGGGAATGTCGTATGCGACCACAGGAACACCCATTGCCATGGATTCCATCAGGCAACGCGGTATACCTTCCAGTGATGAACACATGACAAACAGATCAAATTCCTTCAGATGTTCCAATGGATTTGATACGAACCCTCTAAACTCGACACGGTCAGTTAAAGATAGTCTTTTAACTTGAGCTTCCAAAGCAGATCGACAGTCTCCATCGCCTACTATCACGAGCCTCACCTCTGGAATCGCTATAACCAGACTTTGCAGCATCTCGATAATATGGTTGACATTTTTCCTGTCAATCAACTGCCCGATGTAGCCCACCACGGGCGTGCAACTCAAGTGGCACGCCCGTGATGAATCACGTTGTTGGCGTATCGCTTCCACCGGCGTCAGGTCAACGCCATTGGCAATATATTTGATCTGCGAATCCTTTACGTGCATACGCTTTACATCGGATAACAGCTCGACGGAAAGCGGTACAACCTTGTCGAAAAACCTGAAGGATAAGCAGCCAAGACGAATGTAGGCGCGCAGTTTGAAGTCATCGGTGTTTTCGAAACCATGAGGAGTACAAACACTGGCTATGCCTGACAGCTTGGCAACCAGAACACCCAGCAGATCCGACTTGTATCCATGTGTGTGGATAATGTCGATGCGGTGTTCCCGAACCAGTGAGAGCAACTGTGGAATGACACGCAGATCGAATTTCCCTGACAGTTTCAGTTCATGTACAGGCAGATCGAGATGCCTGAAGCGCCGGCTCAGTTCCAGATCATGTGACTCCCACTCGCGAGTCACAGCCAGGTGATGTCGTACAGCGGTTGGATTGCTGTTGTTGGCCAGAGCCAGTATCCACCCTTCAGCGCCGTAGAATCCTGTTGAACAAATGAACTGCAATACATTGATGGGTCGTTCATCCTGCGCTGTCGAGTCGGCTTCAAGCGATTCTTCAGTTGCTCCTAATGCAGCAAGAACGTGGACAGGTTGGTTCATGTGCTACTCCTGCGCAAACGAGTTCCCGTAGTAACTAGAGCTCTAACCACTCCCAGGCACATACCTATTCCACGCGCGATAAAGTAGAGACTGTAGTAGTAGATCAGGTCCAGGATCCGCACTGTACTCCGGGTCCGATACTTCAGTCTGAAAGAAAACAATGACACAGGAGCCAGGAAAAAAATTAGAGACAGCATCAAGGCCTGAGGAGAAGCAATCAGCAGCGACACCAACGATCCAAGAGCAGCCAGCATCACCCATACGGGCACGATGAAACTCGGCAACTCATCGATTTCCACCGCGCGTCCAGTAATGGATTGCAGGTTGGAGGCTCCACGCCATATTTCCTTGACAAACATGGGTACAAGGAACTTGTCTTCACCAAGATGCACGTAACTGGAACGGGAGCTGTAATGCAACGCTCCCAAACCTGCGGCCATCCCGGTAAAGTAGTAGTCCTCACAGGTCGCCAGGCGCTCGGGAAAACCTCCTACCGTTTCGAAGTGGATTCGACGCATGAAAAGGTTGCGTCCAGGCATGTGTTGCAGGTCGACATCGGTATGTACATTTGCCTGATCTGTGCGAATGACCTCCAGCGTTGTCGGAGAGGTTGAACATCGCTGCACGGCACTGACGATGACGCGCCTGACGTTCTCGTCGAGAAGATGCTGCATTGTCGCCAGCCAGTCAGGAGCAAGCAGGATATCTGCATCCACAAAAGCAATATGCTTGCTTGCGCTCTGACTTGCGCCGAGATTGCGCTGTGCAGCAATGCTGAGGTCAAGCCCGACATTCAACACACGCACCGGAATTTCTATTCCAGACAAGGAATCAGGCAACTTTTCCATGTCCAGTACAGGCTCTTTGGTCACAACTATAACCTCAATAGTGCCACTGTACGAGGCCTGTCGGGCTATCGAATGAAGCGTTTGTCGAAGTAACTCACTGCGACCCATGTGGGGTATGACGAAGGATGTATTCACCAGTTATGAACCTCGCGTGCAGCTTGCGGGAAACGATGTCTCAGCGACGCTGCCTCCCGTGTCACAGACAGCATGCACAAACAACGCCACCAAGCTACGGCGCAGCCACGGGTATGTGACCAGGCAGTGGAGGTTTCCTGAATGCCAGGTACAGAAATCGAATCATACGTATAGGCGGGCTGCTCGGTCCACACGCTTCCGAGCGGACCGTGATTCTGCAAAAGAATCGCCTGAATACATGTGTAGTGCAGTGTGTCCGAAGTTTCAAGCGTGTCCACGATATAATTCCTGAAATAGATGGCCTTTGCGAGAAACGCTTCTCTGTTATCGAGTGAGTAACGGTAAGCTGCGTGCAACAGCGCCGCCTTTCGAGTGTCCTGTGCAACCCAGGTGTCGTTGGGATACTCAAGCTTGTCGTAAGATTCCAGATAGGGCGCCACATGAATGAGCATCCAGTTCGCATAGCGCAACAGTGAACTGCGCGCGTAGTGAAAGTCTGCGTCAAGCTCGTGCATTTCTCTCTTGGTGTAGAGAAAGGCCACCCGAACTTCGCCACCACAGACGCGCAAAGCGTTGGGGAAGTGCTGCCAGAAACCTTGCGGACGAAGCATCGTTTGAAAGGTGACTGAGTCCATCATGAGCGAAGGCTCACAACGATCGCCGGCGTTGAGTGCGCAAACACTTTCTGCTCAACCCTGACTGTCATCGCGGGCGCGTCCAACACCGGCCTGAATTCGCACAGAGACTGGATGACGGCGCTGAGTCCGGAAGGATCATATACCCAACATTGGGCAATCACTGGTAATACATGCCTGGTACCACTGACATCCACCCGTTTGAATCGCGACGCCAGAATAGCGCTCTCGCTCGAACCTTCACGGTGAGTCGTCGCCAGCACCTGACCGGTTCCAGATTCCAGGTAGAATCCGATGTCCTCGGCGGCAAACTCAAATACTCCAGGATCAATTAAACAATCGGCAGTTGCAGTATGCGATGCATCCCAGCCCTGGCAAACAGCCGATTTTTTTACCAGAAAAAGGTCCAGTGTGATCTGCTGCCCGGCATCGACGCTTGCCAGCATCTCGATCAATACCCATCGGGCACTACCATCCGGCCAACGTGAAAGGACGTGCGTTGCATGATCGACCTTTTGGTTGTTCTGGTGTACGAGGCACAGAGCGGCAGTCTCATCCAGCAGCCCAACCGGCAAAGGTACTCCAGTTGACACAGGTTGATTGCAAATATCGAAATCGTGCGGATTCGATATGATTGCCTCAGTTTCACGCAATATCCACTTTTACCGGAAGAAATTTTCTTATCCAGCACTTCAATCTGCCTGGATCAGTTACATCGGCACATCTTAGGTATCTTCGTGTCCCCCTTTCAGACCCAGTGCGAGTTTTGGAAACATCGCATACGGCTAAAAACCTCTTCTGTGCACTTGATCAAGAACATTGATCCACGGCTGAGCTGACCGGCAGTCATACCCACCGACTCGAAGACTTATGAACTGTTACGAAAGTCTCGCTTTTCAAGCCTTGACGCGCAAGCAAGACGTAAGGGCAGATTGCCGCCTATCGCTCACTTCAATTCACAAGATTGTGACCGGGTTCAATTCAAACACCCATAGGCAAGACTCAACGTCCGGCAACTGTCTGAAGTACCCACCATGTACAGGACACTCAGGATTGAGCAGTCGTTTACTACCAGTGCATAACTGATCACAAAACACGACTGCAGATTCGCTACCTGTATGAGATTTGCGTTATACAGACTGTAATTCAGACGGCGCCTTTCCGATTTGTATAGAGCCAATGGCAAGCCGTACACATGCAGTGTATTCAACTTGCAACTGCACATAATTCGGGAAACATAATCTGTGTTCAGAAAAATTTACAATAGTATTCGTACTGGCGCGCTAACGTTCGCAATCGGTGCAGGTCTGCTTTTTTCCACAGGTGCCTCATACACCTTGGCGGCCGATCCCTGCGCTCCGGGTTCCAATCCCATTGTCTGTGAGAACTCCAAGCCTGGTACGCCCTCTTTCGAGTGGGATATCCTTGGCAATGGCGACCTGTCCATTCAGGGTTTTGCCACGGAAATGAGCGTAAATGCTGGCGAATCCATCGGCTTCAAAGTCGACACCGACGCCAGCGACTATTCTCTGTTGATCTACCGAATGGGTTGGTACGGAGGCGATGGAGCTCGGTTGGTCGATACACTGACACCTTCAGCAATACTTCCGCAAATCCAGCCCGAATGTCTTACCGAATCGTCCACTCACCTCCAGGATTGCGGTAACTGGAGCTTATCCGCCACGTGGGATGTTCCAACGGATGCAGTCTCCGGGGTTTATATTGCGCGACTGCGCAGACCGGACACGGGCGGAGACAGTCACGTGATCTTCGTTGTTCGCGATGATACAAGTACAGCGAACATTCTCTTTCAGACATCGGACACAACCTGGCAGGCATACAACAATTACGGAGGCCGATCGTTTTATCAGGGTGGTCCAAACGGTAGAGCCTACAAGGTGAGCTACAACCGACCGATGTTTGCACGCGGCGGCACACCAGACGGACGTGACAGTTTCTTCGGCAGCGAGTACGCAATGGTCCGTTGGCTTGAACGCAATGGGTATGACGTATCGTATGTTTCCGGTATCGATACCGATCGTGCCGATCCGGCTCTGCTCCTCAATCACACGGTATTTCTGTCCGTGGGGCATGATGAGTACTGGTCCGGTCAGCAGCGCGCCAACGTCGAGGCCGCCCGTGATGCCGGCGTCAATCTGATCTTCGCCAGCGGTAATGAGGTCTACTGGAAAACGCGTTGGGAATCATCAATTGATAGCAGTAATACCGATTATCGGACTCTCGTGTCTTACAAGGAAACTCAGAACGGTGCCAAGATTGATCCGAGCGCGGAGTGGACTGGCACTTGGCGAGATCCGCGATTCAGTCCTCCCTCTGATGGTGGCCGTCCCGAGAACGAACTCACAGGCACTTTATTCACGGTCAACTGTTGCACCTACTCCATGCGAGTACCCGCAGAATTCGGCAATCTTAGATTCTGGCGTGATACCAGTGTTGCGTCGCTCGCACCGGGTACTGAAGCAGTCTTCCCGCTGGGCACACTGGGCTATGAGTGGGACGAAGATGCGGACAATGGCTTTCGCCCACCGGGCGTGTTTCGCATGTCGCGTACCACAGAAACGGTACAGCAACGGTTGATAGACTACGGACAGACCGTTGCAATAGAAGAAGCGACGCATCATCTGATGATGTATCGCGCATCCAGCGGGGCACTCGTTTTCGGCGCCGGCACGGTGCAGTGGTCCTGGGGTCTCGATAGTTACCACGACGGCCTCGAGGCACTTGTAGACGCTGACATGCAGCAGGCCACCGTCAACGTGCTTGCAGACATGGGTGCGCAGCCACAAACATTGGAAAGCGGCATGGTTGCTGCTACAGCGACGACTGATACCACACCACCTCAGGTAACGATAACCTCTCCGAGCTCTGGCATTACTGTCCAGCACGGCGAAGTGGTTACAGTAACTGGAACAGCGTCAGACACCGGCGGTGTCATTGCTGCCGTGGAAGTATCACTTGATGGCGGCGTCAGCTGGCATCCCGCATCCGGCCGGGAATCCTGGTCCTATAGCGGTTCGTCACTGATCCGCGGTTCGCAGACATTCCTTGCGCGTGCGTCCGACGACAGCGGCAATCTGGGCTCCACAGATACGATTCTCGCTGATGTGAGCTGTCCGTGCACGATCTTCGGTGAAGGCCCGCTTCCGAGGATCGATAGCTTCACATCTGCCGCTTCCCTCGAGTTGGGTGTCAAATTCCAGTCCGATGTCGATGGCTACATTACTGGTGTCCGCTATTACAAGGGGCAGACCAACAGCGGTACGCATACAGGATCACTGTGGACCAACACTGGAATTCAACTGGCCACCGGCACGTTCGTCAATGAAAGTTCGTCTGGTTGGCAGGAACTCAGCTTTGCTCAACCTGTTGAGATAAGTGCCGGTACCACCTACGTCGCTTCCTATTTCGCACCCTCCGGCTATACCGCACAGGTGGACGGATTCACCTCTCAGGTAACACTCAGTCCACCACTGAGGGCCTTGAGGAACACACAGACAGAAGCAAACGGCGTGTACACATCCAGCCCAACATCTGCGTTTCCAGATCAGAGCTTTCTGTCAACCAACTACTGGGTTGATATCGTGTTCAGCGATGTAGAACTCCCCGATACAAAGGTACCGACTATCGTTTCCACCACACCGCTGGATGGCACTTCCAGCGTGCCAGTCGACGCCGTGATTGCCATAGTCGTCGACGAACTCATTGATATCGGTGCGATACAGTTCCAGGTAGCCGATAGTAATGCAACTGCGATCCCCGGCACAGTGTTCTTTGACGAGGCCTCACTGACGGTGACGTTTACGCCAACCGCACCAATGGTCAATTCTGAATCACATGCCGTGACCGCAAGTTTCACGGACGTTGCTGGAAATACAATGCCCGAACCAGTCGTTTTCACGTTCGTGACCAGTCAACCGGATGGCGCTGTTGCGGCTTTGTGGAACGATTCAGAGGTTCCTGCCATCATTGATGTGGACGATGCCAGTTCCATCGAGCTTGGAACCAAATTTATCGCTAATCAGGACCTGGACATAACGGGCATCCGGTTTTACAAGTCGGTCAACAACACCGGAGCACACCTGGGCTCGTTGTGGGACGCATCGGGTAACTTGCTGGATCAGGTTACTTTCGGCAACGAGTCCGCAACCGGGTGGCAAGAGGCACTATTCACTACTCCTGTCAGGATTATAGCGGGCCAGACCTATGTGACCTCCTATTTTGCACCGAACGGACACTACTCAGCGACCGGCGGATATTTCGAGCAATCACAAGTCAATGG
>RCMY010001112.1_pt1 | contig 25502 bp, 13 predicted proteins | sample 2041341 | NCBI WGS metagenome assembly RCMY01 (sample SAMN09708234, study PRJNA481090) | Marine sediment metagenome, whole genome shotgun sequencing project.
TAGGGGACATCCGATTTCGGGACGATACCGAAAATGCGGGATTAGCCTATCCCTCCTACTCCAATGGTGCCGCCTATGCCGACCTGGATCTGGACGGTGATCTCGATTTGGTCATGAACAATATCGATGATCCGGTATTCCTTTTCGAAAACAAAACCAACAAAGAAAATAATAACGCCAACTATCTAAGAATCCGATTGCCCTTGAACGAAAAAGGTGTTGGTGCAAAGGTTTGGGTATATTCGGGAGAAGTTTCCCGCTATGCCGAACATTACCCCCAAAGAGGCTATCTTTCATCCGTAGAACCTGTACTGCATTTTGGACTAGGGGACGTTGGAAAAGTAGACTCCTTAAAAATAATCTGGCCAAACGGGCAAGTATCCGTTTCCAGAAATGTCAAGGTGAACACTGAGCTAGCCCCAGCTCCAAATGGCAAAGATCTTGTGAACGATTATATTCTCTCGGACGAAAAAACCACCCCTCCTCTGTATTTTACTCCATTGGCGTCTGCAGGTCTGATTCCCTATTCCCATACCGAAAACACCTTTGACGATTTTAAAAAATGGCCGCTCCACTTTCGTTCGTACAGCAAATCAGGGCCGATTATGGCTATTGGGGACATCAATGGCGACCGCTTAGACGATATTTTTATCGGAGGCCCCTCGAACCAGCCGGGCAAATTTTTCATGCAAAAACAAGAAGGAGGGTTTCAGGTTAGTACGCAAGCTGATAGTCTTGGACAGCTTTCAGAGGATACCGGAGCGGTATTGTTCGACAGCGACGGCGATGGCGACCTAGATCTATATTGTGCCAGCGGAAGCTCCGAAAACTATGCAAATCCGGAGCTATATCAAGATAGGCTGTATTTGAACGACGGAAAGGGAAGTTTTACACCGAATACCAAGGCATTGCCAAAAATGGACGCGGCGGCGGGATGCGTAATCCCAATCGACTATGACAATGATGGGGACTTAGATCTTTTCGTCGGGGGGCGTATAGATCCAAGCGAATATCCGATGTCTCCACAATCATATCTGCTCCAGAACGATCGGGGTATTTTTACCGATAAAACCGAAAAATTCGCACCAGATCTAAGAAAACCGGGGATGGTAACAGATGCTTATGCGACCGATCTCGATCAAGACGGATGGGCAGACTTGGTCTTGGTAGGCGAATGGATGCCCATTCAGGTCTATTACAATAAAAAGGGCAGCTTCGTATTAGATACCCAAGAAAATGGTCTTGAAAACACCAATGGATGGTGGAACAGCATAGAGGCCTCAGATTTTGACCAAGATGGCGACCTCGATTTTGTTGTCGGCAACTGGGGCCTTAACAATCCGTTTAAAGCCACTATAAAGCAACCGATTTCCATTTATACCAAGGATTATGACAAAAACGGCACCATGGAAGCCATTTTCACCTATTACAACGGGGGCCGTGAGTATATCGCACATCCAAGGGGAACACTTAACGCCCAATTACCGGGACTGATCCGTAAAATAAAGGACTATCGTACGTATGGAAAACTTGAATTTTCAGAGATTTTCGACTACAAAAAAGACAAGGACATCAGCGTTTTTAGGGCCTGCGAACTTGCCTCTGTTTATATCGAAAACTTAGGAGATGGGAAATTTAAGTACTCCCCATTGCCCGATATGGCACAATGGTCACCCATATTCGACTTCGAAATCGATGATGTCAATCAAGATGGATTTTCCGATATTCTGGCCGTAGGCAACTTTTACGATACCGAAGTATTGACGGGCAGCTTTGATGCGGGTAACGGTACATGCCTTTTGGGAAAAGGGGATGGAACCTTTGAGACGATAGCCCCGAACATAAGTGGGTTTAAGGTTCCAGGAGAAGCCCGGTCGATAAAAAAACTGTCGACAGCCAATCCTAAAGATGTCTTGTACGTTATTGGACTACAGAACGATAGTCTACAGATACTTCGAAAACTCGAGTAGGAACTGTGATTGAAAAACAGCTAATATTCCCCCTCATGCTTATAATCCCCAAATCGATACTTCACCGTCCGCTTTAGCGGAATCTGCATACCGCCAGTCTCTTCGAGCCAATCATAGATGGCAGTGGACATCGACTTGGCAACATCCTGTTTATCGGGGTCGGCGATTAGGTTGTACATCTCGTCGGGGTCGTTTTCAAGATCGTAGAGTTCGTTGTGGTCCCAGATGCCCTGGTATTTGATGTATTTGTACTTGTCCGTTCGCATTCCAAAGACAGTGGGGGTCATAGGAAAATCATATTCCCAATAGTACTCATAAAAAATTTCTTCGCGGAATTTTGCTGTTGTATCTCCCGTTAAAATCGGAATGAACGACACACCGGGCATGTTATCCGGTTGTTTTACGCCCGCTTGTTCCAAGACTGTTGGGCCGATGTCGATATTCTGTACCATTTGTTTGGGCGTCTTTCCGCCCTCAAAAAGCTCGGGACAGCGAACCAACAGTGGAACTTTTACCGATTCCTCATAAAAATGGCGTTTGTCTATGAGTCCGTGTTCGCCCCAGCTAAAACCGTTATCGCCCATATAAATGACTAAAGTGGAATCGTCAAGGCCTTCTTTTTTAAGATAGGCCATAACCGTGCCGATGCTTTCATCGACCCCCAAAAGCGTTTCACAATAATCGACGACCATTTCATGAATGTCGTTAAATCCGTGGTACATATAGTCGACTCCGTGCCAGCTTACCCGCTGGTTGGCGACCCATTCGGGCCATTTTAGGTCGCGGTATTCTCCCGTTAGCGTTTGACCGTAAGTACTGGGCAGTGCAATGGTTTTGCCTTTGTACTTTCCCTTGTGACGACGGGCGGGCTGAAAACCTGCATGTACGGCTTTATGGGACAAGTACATAAAGAACGGTTTTTTCTTGTCCCGCTTGTCCAGCCAATCCACCGCATGATCGGTCAAAAGGTCGGTGATGTAGGTGGAGTCTTTATAGACCGTTCGCTTGCCATTGATGTTCAAGGTGGGGTTGTAATAGACCCCTTGGCCGACAAAACTTTCCCAATGCGTAAAGCCAGGTTGTGGCTCATCACCATGGTCCCCCATATGCCACTTGCCGAAAAATCCCGTTTGGTACCCAGCCTTTTCCAAATACTCTGGGAAAAAAGTCAAATCTCCAGGGTTCGGAGCTTGGTTATCGATAATGGTATGCGTATGTGAAAACTGGCCTGTTAAAATAGAGGCCCTACTCGGCGAACAGAGCGAGGTGGTTACAAAGGTATTGGGTAAATATGCTCCTTCGGAAGCCAGTTTGTCCATATTCGGGGTTTCTAGCCAGGGTACTTTTCCCGTAAAACCCATATAGTCATAGCGGTGGTCGTCGGTCAGGATGAAAATGATGTTTCTGGGTTTCTTTTTGGATGGTTTTTCGGGATCAGTGTTTGCGTGGGTCTTACCTGCTAAAAGAAGGATGCAGGCTATTAGCGTTAAAAATTCGAATTTTTTCATGGGTGGATTTTGTGATTGAGGATGCTTTGCTTTAGGATGGGAATTTAAGGAAAAAATCGGGAATGTCCCCTGAAACAGACCTGCAAGGTATTCCCGACCGTAGGGAGGGTTCCTTGTAGGTCTAACGTGTCTATTCGACCTGGACGCCAGACCTACAAGGAGGTCGCCAACGCGATAACACCTTGCAGGTCTATCTACGTTTCTGCTTCACAAACCAATCGTACAAAGTCTCGGTATCATAAGCCTGTATCCACGAATCGTGGCCTACACCTTTATACCTTGTAAAGCGTACATCGTACCCCATCTCCCGTAATTTCTTCACCATTTCATCGGATTCCGAGATGGGGATGGACTGATCTTCTATTCCATGAAATACCCAAATGGGCATTTTCTTGTCAATCCAGGAAGCATAGGGAACGGGGGTCATCCCGCAGATCACTGCCATGGCCGCGAAGGTTTCGGGATATTGCACCGCCATTTCCCAAGCGGCGCCTCCTCCCCTGCTTAATCCGGTCAGGTAGATGCGGCTTTTATCCACTCGGTTGTTCGCTACAACGGTATCCAACAATTGTTTGACGGCCTTGGTATCCCACCACTTCTTTTTATGGGGATTTTGGGGCGCCAGTATCAAAAAAGGGAATTTCTTGCCCTTGGCGATCAACCGGGGCGGACCGTTTCGTTTTACCGTTTCCAAGCTATTTCCCGATTCACCGCCCCCGTGCAGAAATAACAGCAAGGGAAATTTTTTATCCTCTTTACTCTTATTACCCTCTTTATCCCCATTATCCCCATTACCCTCTTTATCCCCATTCCCTACATTATCCTCATAATCCTCATAATCCTCTGGATAATAAAGATAGTAACTGAAGTTTTCCTTAGTGACAACCTCCTGTTCGGCATCGATCAAGCGGTATTTCGATTGGGCGGAGCAGCTTTGGAATGTGAAGGCAATGAGAAGGAGAAGCGTTACTTTTTTGAACATCGGGGAACTTGGGTTTAGGTCATAAAGGTATTAAATAAAGGTTAGGAAAAACATGAGGGGGGAGCGGCAAGAGTTGTAATCTCTGTTTCTGGTTTAATCCGTTTCCCAACTTCACAAGTCCCCTCCCCAACCCTCCCCGAGGGGGAGGGAGCTACAACCTAGATATTTTAAGGTTACTCGGTTTGAAGAGATAATAAACTAAAACGGATGCTCCCAAGGAGCATCCGTCTTTAAAAATTATGTGTTTCAGCTACTAGCGATACAGTGTAAAATGCCCTACGTAACGGGTTTCACGTTTATCGTTCTGGTTAACGACGTACCAGTAATCACCGGAGGGCAACTCCTTGCCGTCGTACATACCGTCCCATTCGCTGACCTGATTCAGTTCGGCCACCACCCTACCGTAGCGATCGTAGATGATCACTTCGATATTCGGGAAGAACTCCCTGTTTTTCGGAGACCAGAAATCGTTCTCATTGTCACCGTTCGGGGTAAAGAAGTTGGGGAGTTCCAACATTCCAGTAAACTCAAACGGAATGGAAGCTACCGCGACACAACCGTTTTGATCGACTACGCGCACCTCAACAATACCGCTTTCGGTAGTCGTATAGATACCTTCGCTACCATAAGATTCCCCGTTAAAGAAATACTCATAGCCGCCAAATCCACCGTCCGCTATCGCGGTAAGTTCGTTCGGACCTGTCTTTTGGGCATCCAAGGTTAACGGTTCATACGCGTCTATTGCGAATTCCACCATATTCGTACATCCGTTTTCATGATAGATGTAGACGATATGGTCACCTGCGGGTAGGTCGCCCCAAGAACTCTCGGTAGTTGCCAAAGCGGTCACCGCATCCGTAGGATTGATAGGATCCAGAGCGAACAGAATTTCCGAAATACGGCTGTTATCCTGTAACTCCACCCGCGCCGTACTGTTCGGGAAAATTCCCTCACAACCGTACTGTACGATAGGCTCTGCCGTAAGATCCACTCCGATTTCAATCGGCACCTCGACAAAAGTCTCGCACATATTGGCATCTTGAACGAACACGATATAGCTTAAGCCACCAGCCAAATTATCGAAATACAGATTGTCGTTTCTCACATAAACCTCGCTACCGTCGGATCCGGGACCTATCAATTTGGTCTCGTAATATACTTCCAAGGTGGTGGCATCGATAAACGGTGTACCTCCCGCAATGGTCAACTGTGCCGTACCGTCAGCTGCAGCGATACAGGTTTCGGGGGTTGTAGCCACGTCGGTTACCGTTAGTTCGTCGGGTTCCCCTACATATATATCAAAGGTCTGCGGACAGCCCTCGGCATCCTGTGCCAGAACGGTGTAGGTTCTATCGCCTTCCAAGTCGGTAAACGTATAGGTCATCGGATTATCGGGATCGGTAAAGAACTCGCTCAGATTAGGCTCGATAGCGAATTTGACCAACCCGACCGTTGCGCTTGTAACGTTCATAGTTATCGTACCATCGGTTTCCTCGAAACATGTGGACGGCGTTGCGCTATGGGCGATGGTGACCGGCTCTGCGGGAGCTATGGTAAACGGTCCTTGAACGACCCCACAATTCTGACGACTGATAACGGAAATCCAATAATCTCCAGCATCCAAATTCTCGAAAGTACCGAAAGTCTGCATGGAACGATTGTCATACGTTGGCATGGGTTCAGCGACAAAGGCATCTGTTCCAGGATCGGAGTTATAGATTCGGAACTCATAGATCCCCGTACCTCCTTTTGCGATTGCCTCGATTCTACCGTCTACCTCATAGGCACACGAAACATCGAAAGTAGGCGACGTGGGTTCCAAGACCAGTGGCTCGGCGTCAGTTATGGTGATACCATTGGTCTTTCGAGCTAAACAAGAGCTCAAACTACCTACTTTTCGCACTTCGTAGCGATAGGACAGCCCTATAGTACCTGGGATACCGGTTTTAACAGGCAAGCCGTTGGCATCAAACTCATCAATAGGGAACCATGGTCCTCCTGAAGTGTTGACGCTATACTCATACGTACCGCCTTGTGGATTATTCACCCGGATCATCATCGTTGCGATGTTCCCACATGCCGGAACCGAAGTCTGTATCAAGGCCGGATTTATCGCCGGAGGTGGAATCACCTGAACCGGAATAGTAAACGACTGGCAATTTAAGGTAGAGACTATCTCGATAGCATACCATCCACCGGAAATAACTCCTGTTCCGGCCGTACCTTCGAATTCTGGTTCGTTCTGCTGGCCGGTTGTTGAAATGATATTTGCCGGATCGGTAAGGTCTATACTACCTGGATCCATAGGATCCAAGTTCGTTGGGTCGATGCGTAACAAGCGATATTGGTAACCTCCACCTGAAACACCACCAATAGCTCCAGGAGTTGTGGTGCCTGGTTCTACGGCCACAATAATGGCATCGTTTCCTGTCGGACATTCAAGTTCTCTAGTTATAATGGCATCCGCCTCAATGGGGTTGACCGTATCGAGAAAGCGTACTTCAGAATGTTCACAATCTTCAATATCACGAACTGTAACGCGGTAGTTGCCACTGGTAAGTCCCGTAAAACGATTGTTGTTTCCATTGGCCGCAAAAGTGGCGTACGACGGATTACTATGCGGGGCAAAACCGCTACCCACAGGATTTTCGTATTCTAACCTGTATTCGTAAGGCGAACTGTCCCAGCCGCCTACAGTAGTGGCGACGATTTCCCCTAAATCGTTATTGCACCCTACACGACCTATTTCTTCTAATGTCGTTATGCGCAACTGTTCACTGGGAGTATCTATAAAAGATGCGTCACTAAAAATACTACAGGCCGTCGCGGTTTTGCCTTGCTCGCGGATTACTACACGTAAGTTGCCTGTAGGAAGGCCTGTAAGCGTAGCTGGGTTACCTGAGGTCGCAATATCAATTGTTCCCGTGGAATTGCCGGCAACCGGACTTCCGAAGGCTCCCCCGGAGAAACCGGGATCAGCAGCATCGTAGACCGTGTAATCGTAGATACCGGTGAAGCCCGTTAAACTAGCCAGATTGGTCACCTCAATATTGAGGATACCATCGGTGTCATTATAGCATCCGATAGGCTCGTTTTGGCTAATAATTACAGTTGGTAAAACGGGGGCTGTCACGATATAGGGTTCCAAAGGATAGGTACAACCGGCTATGTCATTGATCTGTAAACGATATTCGCCCGCCACCTGCGGTAAATCAATCTCTACAAAGCTGGTTCCTGGGACATCGGATACAAAAGCCACAGATGACCCTTGATCTTCCACAATAAAATTGCTTGAATTGGAGACAGTAACCCGTATGCGTTCCGGAAGTTCACAATCCATTGCCCTTACTTGCGTGATTACTGCCGTCACATCATTCGGTGCCAAAACAGTCACCGTATCGCTAGACTCGCAACCATTGGCGTCAATGGCATATACAGTTATGGTCTGGTCTGAACCATTATCCACGATTAAGAAATCGGGACTGGACTGATAACTATCGGCCAAGTCGATTTTATACCCGTAAGGTGCACCGTTGCCAACATCCGCACCTGAGTTTGCTATAGCAGCGCGGACAAAGGTTGTGCTGTATTGGTTCGCATTCGGATTACAAACCAATGGATCAGCACTTACTTCTATTCCAAAAACTGGTGGGTCTATAATAATAACTTCCTCACGATCGAAACAATTTCTATCGGTCACCACTTCGACAACATAGGTTCCAGGAATCAACCCAGCAAAAGCGCCAGAGATAGTTGTACCAATTCTGGAAGTAAAATCATAATTCACCGGCATCGACGCAAGGTCACTACTATATAAATTGTATTCTTTGATGGTCGGATTATTGGCTGGTGTCGGATCAACGACCAAGGAAACACCGATACTACCATCATTCAGACCATTACACGAAACATTGCTTTTACCGGTATCATCGATAACCGGTTGAATGGGTCGAGACCTGATAATACCATTGACTATAAAAGTACAAGGTACTGCAGGAGACCCTCCTGTTACAACTTGATCTTCGACTTCTACCTGATAATCTCCCGGAGGGATATTCGTAAAATCAACAGTAAAATTATATATATCATCATCACCATCATCAAGAATGGTCATGTTGATCGAATTACCTAAAAAGTCAAGTCCAGATAGTACATAATCAAAATTACCGCTACCCCCATTGGCGGTAATACGAATAGTACCATCGGGGTTTTCGCAATTCGGGCCAATGCCAAGGAAGTCACCGGAAGCCGAAAGTACTTGGAATACCTCTGCCACAGTATCTACATCACAACCGTTGGCATCTATTATATTCACGGGATATGATCCTATGCTTCCAACATTAAAGGTTGCTTGTGTCGGAACCCCAGGTGTATAGGCCGGGGTTTGGGTAACACCATTCAAGGTAAATGTTGGCGTATCTATATCGCCAGGCATTTCTAAGGTGATATCCCATCCCGTAGGAGGTGGTGTAACATCACACTGATTGTTCACAGTGATAATCGGCTCAGGTAGATCCGGGTTTAACTGGATGACCGCCGCAGAAATACGATAAGCACAATCATTATCGTCTTTTACCCAAATGTCATAATCGGTACCCGGTGCTAAAGAACCTGGCAAAGAGACTGTAGAAGCATCTGTGAAATCATCGTCAGGATTGGCCGGGGTCAAGGTACCGTCATCATCTACAGGTGTACCTGCAGGCACGTAGGCATATAAATACGGGCTTCCAGTTGGAAAAGGCGTACCGCCGCTTCCGCGCACTGTCAATTGCCCGCCTTCATTACAATTTGCGTTTAGGTTTTCGATAATATCTACCCTTGGTGTATTGAGAATCGCCTCGGTTTCGTCTCCTGCGGTACAATCGGTACCGGTATCTTCAACGGATATGCCATAACGGCCCGATGGAACCGGAATGGTCGCATTGGTAACCGGAGAATTTGTTAAATTCAGTTCTTCAACCCCAGTCCCGAGGTTAGTAATGATAATATTATAAGGGCCGGTTCCAGAGGTAATCGTGTATTCGAGACCGACATCGCCATTGTAACAATTGGCATTGTCAATAGTCAACACAACGTCCGGTCCAGGTCCGTCGGGCAGGGTGATGACCTCTTCGTAGGTACAACCTGTTGCAGTATCGCGTACTTCGACCGTATAGGAGACCCCGAACAAAAGATTGCTAAAACAATGTTGATCGGGTAATGCTGGTGCACCATTGGGGGTTAGCCATGCCGAAGACGGGTTGGTTACCAAACGTATTTCATAAGGCCCCGTACCGTTCACAATATCGACACAGACCGTCGTTCCTCCAGGTGTACAGGTTGGCGGCGGCGCTGGATAAATCGGTATAATATCAAGATCCACGTTGACAATCACCAAAGGTTCAATATCGATACAGCCCCTGGAGTCTATGACGATTACCTGATAATTGCCAGGTTCAAGGCTAGGGTCTTGAATGTTCAAAGGAAAAGCACCCGGAGCCACATTATTTTGGGTTACTAATGGATTTCCGAAATTGTCTTCAATAATAACGGTATAATTGGGCACCCCCGAGCCTGGTGTTGGAACGGCTGGGACATCTACGATAACTCCTCCAGAAAGCGGGCCTGAAGAACAGGTCGCATCGATAGGTGTGATACTGGCATCGACCGCTGCAATAGGATCGTCGAGCACTTGGATTCTTGTCACCGGTGAGGTGACACAGTTTCTGGCGTCTTTGACAACATACTCATAGAATCCTGCAGTCAAACCTGAATAGATCGTCTGTGACGAAAATGAGTACGTATTTGTGGGATCTGGATTGTTAGGGTCGGCCACCAAGACACCGGGGGTCGGTGCGGGGGCAAAAACCACCTCAAAAGCAGGTATTCCCGATGATACTGTAGGTATGATCTCGACAAAACCACTGTTTGGGTCCCCACAACTCGGACCAACGATCCTATGGGTCGCCACTATATTGGTAGGTTCTATAAACGTAACGGGATCTGAAATATTAGTACAACCATTACTGTCTGTAACAGTTACCCTATAATTACCGTCGTTGCCAAAAGGTACGGTGTACTGAAAGGTACCCGATGGTAGTTGTACCCCTGTATGACCCACTACTGGCGCATAAGGAATAGGTGGAGTAGCCGATTCGTATTCTATGGTATAGGAAGTCGCACCCAAGTTCGAAATATCACCTCCGTTAACGGAAATTTCCATTTCACCATCGCCCCCACAAGGTATTTCACTAGTAACATTCAAGGTAGCCTGAACCTGAGGAGGAATCGTTATGGTAGAAAGCGATGCCGAACAATTGGCATTATCAACGACCTCAATAGTATAATTTCCGGGAACCAGATTCGAAAAGGTAAATGTACCTGCCGAACCCGGTGTCTGTAAAGGCCCACCGTTAATTCGATATTGATGGGTAGCCAATGCCGCGGTACCGGCGGTCGAAGTTACCGTGATTTCACCATCGTTCGTGGCCGAATAACAATAATCGGCAGTATCTAGAGCGATGGTCGGTGGGGTTACGTTCGTAAGTGTAAATCGCGTTTCAGCGGTACAGCCCTCGGAATCTATTACAGTAAGAATATATTCACCTTCGGCAGTTAGGTTACTAAATGTTCTTCCCGTTTTAGGACCTTGAAGGGTTCCCGGAGGCGAAGGCCATTGTAATTGATAGCGGTATCCGCCAAAGCCATCTAGACCAGTAGCTTGTACCCTACCGACGTTACCATTCTGACAGCTCATGTCGGTAACATTTGCGGTCACACTTAGTTGAGTAGCAGGTTCCACAACGTTAAATGAAGCCGTAGAAATACAATTGGTATCGTTATCGATTGCCGAAATTTCATAATTACCGGCACCAAGGCCCGTAATCTGAATTTCAAAAGTGTTTACCCCAGTACCGGATGATTGGGTTACCGGTGGGCCTACTGGCGGCGTGTACGTGATGGTGTAGTCATAGCCGTTTTCAAAGCCGTCGATTAAAAACGCACCATTACCATCGGTCGCTGTTGGGCAAACCTTTCTGTCACCCCCCGATTTTACCTGTGCACGGATAGAACTAAATCCACCAGTTGTAAAGCTTTCAGTATAGGTACAACCGTTAGCATCGGTAACCTGAAATTGGTAAGAAGTATCCAAGTCTAAATTCGGAAATACATTACTGCCTTGCGCAGGTGGTAAGGTAGTTGCTGGATTCGAGGATAGGATTTCGTACTGGGTGACGGTGAACGAAGCGGGCTGTACATCAATGGTTACCCGACTGGTTCCAGAGGCACAATCTAAATCATCTTGTATAAATAGGATAGCGGTCGGTGGAACCGGTTCAGCGATTGTTATCGGAGTTAATGCCTGATAACATCCGGCATCATCCCTTACATAAGGTATATAGGTCGAACCTGGTGTCAAGCCGGTAAAATTAGTGCCTGATTGGTAGTTTACATTGTCTACACTATATTCGTAACCCGATCCCGAACCACCACTGGCCGGGGCAAAATCGATTATTCCCTCTCCGTTTCCGCAGGTGTAATCTTGGGTCAAACTGGCCGAACTGCTAAGGCCACCTGCCGAGGTAACCGTAACGGAAGGAAGCGCCAAGGTACAAGTAAACGCGCCTTGCGAATATCGTACCTCTATAATTGAATATGTGCCATCTGCAACGGGTATGGTCGATGAACTGGTAAACGGGTCACCCGCGTTGTTCGTTGCCCTAAATTCCAAATTAAATCCCCTCGGATTGGTTACATTGAATTGTACTTTTCCGCCCCCGTTTGTACAGGTACCGACCACGTCGGTTGCCGTAACATCCGGCGGTGAAAGTTCGGCCACATATTCCGATTTCTCGGCAGTACATCCTTGATCATCCGTAATATAGAAGGTATAAGTGCCAGGATTTGTTACGGTATAGGTACTAGTGCCGGTAAAATTACCACCCGAATTACCGCCGTCGCTTACGGTGTAACTATATGTACCGGAGCCTCCCGAAGGGGTAACATCGATATCAACGCTTGGAATGGTAGAACACCCAAAGCTCATACCGTTGGTATCGGTAATAACACTGATTGGATCAAGACCCGTACCTACTTCTATAGCGTTGCCGCCTGTATCGGTATACTGAATAGGCGCAGCAATGCCATTTGGAATATCTTCCTTACAATCATTGGTCTCTACTTTTACGGCATAAATACCCTCACTGACCGCCCCAAAGGTGTAGGTATTACTAGATATGGTCGAGGTGAACTCTATCTCAGCCCCGTTTTCGTCCAATAAGGTATATACATAAGGACCAGGAACTTCAGGATTCACCGTAGCGGTAATACTACCGGTCTCCCCACTACATATCGGGTTGGTAAATGTCACCCCGATAGCTATATCCACCTGTTTTATTTCGATGGTTTCGTAGAGATACTCACATACCGACCCGGCTATATTCAATCGGGTCTGTACCGTATAGAAACCTGGGTCGAGGTTTGGAAATATCGAAGAAGACTGATAGGGACCAAAACTGCCGGAGCCTTCTCTAATACGAAACTGATAATTATTGGGTAAACCGGTAATCTCTATCCTACCGGGATTGTTACAGACAAAGTCCTTTTTGCTATAGGTTTGGGTAATTGTACTTTTTACAACTTCAATGTAATATCGTTGCCCATCGGCTATTACAACAAATTCAGCTCCGTTTGCTGCAGATATAGTGGTTGCCAACAAATTGAATGACTGGGTGTTCGCAACTGTGGTATAATTTGAAAGATTGGGATCGGGACAAGCCACATTCGTATTCGGAGTACCCGTGGTCAGTTTACGCCAAGAAACACTACTGTAAGGTCCACCAGATAAGGTGATGTTTCTATCATCGGAATCCCCGCAAAGAATAAAACGTGCCACCGTCGCACCGTCATTACTACAGGTGACCTGAGCATCTGCCCCTTGAATTATAGTCGCAAACATCGGCGCAGCAGCACTATTATTTAGCGTGGTTTTTTTGAGCTTTGGCGCAACTTTAGTAGTCTCCTTGTTCTCCGACGAAGCAACTTCCTTAATAGCGGAAGCGACTTCAGTGAAAATAGCGTGTACCTTATTATTGGCTATGGCGGTGGTACCAATTGCAGAAAAGATGAGCAATACGAGGGCATACAAAAGTTGCCGTGGTTTTTTTGGAAGCATAGGTTAAGTCGTATTTGGGCAAGAACAGGCGCGATTTGGGAGGCGACATATTCTTCGGGTAATTTTATATACTTATAAAAATTCTTTTATCTTTAGGCGATGAAGATGGTTTGAAAGCTTCTTTACCGCTGGCTTAATATTATCATTTAACGTAAAATCATGGGAAAAAGTGTACTGTTATCCGGTCTATTCGTTGTAATGTTCAATCTATCTTGCGCACAGGATACTGTAAACAAGGTAGATACACCTGAAAAAATGCCATTTACGGCAGAATTACTGATCGATGAAATACCCGTTCCTTGGGGTATGGCGTTCTTGCCCGATGGCAGTATGCTAGTAACCGAGATTTCGGGCGATCTGATTCATTTTAAGGATGGACAAAAAACTAAGGTCAAGAATGTGCCAAAAGTCTATAAAAGGGGCCAAGGTGGATTATTAGATATCGCACTTCACCCCGATTACGAAAATAATGGATGGATCTATATTTCGTATTCTTCGGATGAAGGCAAGGAAAAAGGGGGAAATACCGCTTTGATGCGCGCCAAACTCAAGGATAACGCCTTGGAAGATAGCGAGCAATTGTACAAAGCCACACCAAACACCACCAAGGGCCAGCACTTTGGATCGCGTATTGTTTTCGACAACGACGGCTACCTATATCTTTCCATTGGGGAGCGTGGTGATCGCGATACCAATCCCCAGGATATCAAAAGGGATGGTGGAAAAATCTATCGCTTTAATGACGACGGAAGCATTCCCGAGGATAATCCCTTCGTCGGTAAGGATGGTGCCAAAACGGCTATTTACAGTTATGGACACCGGAATCCGCAGGGTTTGGTAAAACATCCCGAAACCGGTGAAATTTGGGATAACGAACACGGCCCCCGTGGCGGTGATGAAATCAATATTATCGAACCCGGAGCGAACTATGGATGGCCGTTGGTCACTTATGGCATAAACTACAGCGGTACCCCCATTACCGATAAGACCGAAATGGAAGGCATGACCCAGCCCATTCATTATTGGGTACCCAGTATCGCCCCTAGCGGTATGGCCTTCATTACCTCGGATACCTATGGGGAGGATTGGAAGGGAAGCGTGCTGGTCGGCTCCTTAAAATTCTCTTATCTCGAACGCCTCGCCATGGATGGCAATAAGGTCACCAAAAGGGAAAAATTAATGGCCGATATGGGCCGCGTACGCGATGTCAGGGAAGGTCCGGATGGTTTGATTTATGTTGCCGTTGAGGGAAAAGGGATTTATAAATTGGTACCGAAAGCGTAAATTATAGTTACTGTCAGGTCGAGCGCAGTCGAGACCCCCACGCTGTCCGGTCAAGTCTTTCGACTACGCTCATGACAAGCGCAGACGAGACCTCCTCGCTGTCCGGTCAATCGCCATCCACTAGAATCCAATATTCTTACAGCCTTAAATAGTAAAGAAAACCACCATGAAACTCTTCCTCCTAACCTACTTCACAGCCCTAATCACCCTATCCCTCTACCTCTTCCAAGACCAAGACCCCGAACTCGCCGAAAGCATGCAACGTGGCAGCGAAATTTATGCCGATTTCTGTGTGACCTGTCATTTGACGGAAGGCGAGGGCGTCGCAAATACTTTCCCACCTTTGGCGAAAGCGGATTATTTGATGGAAAATCGGGAAGCCAGCATCCGCGGAGTGAAATATGGCCAACAGCACGAAATCGTAGTAAATGGCGTCATCTACAACACCGCCATGCCAGATCCGGGATTGGAAGCTGAGGAAGTTGCCGATGTAATGAACTATATTCTCAATTCTTGGGGAAATGTTTCGGAGGAAATGGTTACTGTTGAGGAGGTGGAGGGTATTGGGGAGGATTAAATCCGGCCCGTCATTGCGAGTCCAGCTGCCGCAGGCAAAGCTGGGCTCGGCAATCTGTTGAAGACTTTGCGCAACCTCGACAGATTGCCGCGTCGCTTAAATATTCTGCCGCATTCTAAAAACTATGCAGCTCCTCGCAATGACGGACGCCATCACCTCCCCGCCTCCAACGCCAACTTCACAGACCCATATTTCTTCAACAATTCTTCCGCTTCGCCATAATCCACATTCAGCCCTTCCATCACGTAACGCGTACCGCGATCGACCAGTTTGTTGTTGCTGAGCTGCATGTTGACCATTTTGTTGCCTTTGACCCTTCCGATCTTTATCATTAATGCCGTGGAAATCATGTTCAATACCAATTTTTGGGAAGTGCCGCTTTTCATACGGGTGCTTCCGGTAACGAATTCCGGCCCCACATTGACGGCGATTCCGATGTCCGCCGATTTAGCTAAAGGCGAGCCTGGATTGTTAGTAATGCCCGCCGTCAGCAGTCCGTTTTTCTTGGCCTCATCGATACCTCCCAACACGTATGGCGTGGTGCCCGATGCCGCGATGCCGACCACCACATCGTTGGCAGCGATATTGTAGGCCACTAAATCTTTCCAAGCTTGTTCCGTATCGTCTTCGGCATTTTCGACGGCTTTCCGGATAGCGGTGTCGCCCCCGGCGATAATTCCGATTACCCGGGTATGCGGCATGCCGAACGTAGGGGGTATTTCGGAGGCATCCAAAATACCCAAGCGTCCGCTAGTACCCGCACCGATATAGAACAAACGCCCGCCCTGTTCAAAACGTACGGCCAAAGCATCGACTAGTTTCGTAATCTCGGGAATGACCAATGCCACAGCATCCGCCACTTTTTTATCCTCCTCATTCATTTTAGTCAGGATGGATCGGGTGTCCAACTGCTCTAGATTATCGTGGTTTGAAGGGGTTTCCGTGATTTTTTTATACGTCATGAAAGTTGGTTGTTTATTGGGTCGGTAAAATGTTGGCTTTGTCGTTCGAGGATTGTATTTTAGTGTTTACAAAGATAATAAAACGGTGCAGCTAAAATATCCTTTTAATTCCTACATTTGTAATTAACCCTTTCCACATACCCATTTAAGAACATTTATCTATGAAAACCACCCTAGACCAAAAAACGACGGATATCAGCTACAAGCCCGTCGGTCAATTCGAGGAGACCCGTTTTGAGAAAATCCATAATGTTATTTTTTCCGATTCCAACGAGGCCTCTATACAGGTGGCACACGAAATTGCGGCCCTTATCCGAAAAAAACAGGCGGCGGACAAACAGTGCGTACTGGGCTTGGCCACGGGTTCTTCTCCCCTACGTGTTTATGAAGAACTCGTGCGTTTACACAAGGAAGAGGGACTCAGCTTTTCGAACGTTGTCACTTTCAACCTTGACGAGTACCTTCCCATGGAAAAGGATAACCGCCAGAGCTATTGGTTCTTTATGCACGAAAATTTGTTCAACCATATCGATATTCCGGAAGAAAATATCAACATCCCAGATGGAACGGTGGCAAGCGACGCCGTGATCGACTATTGTTTATCCTACGAAAAAGAAATTAAAAAGTATGGTGGACTCGATTTCCAACTATTGGGTATCGGTCGTACGGGACATGTCGGTTTTAACGAACCGGGATCCCATTACAACTCCGGTACGCGGGTAATTACCTTAGATTACATAACGCGTGTGGATGCCGGCCCTGCTTTTTTCGGTATAGACAATGTTCCGCGAAAGGCAATTACCATGGGCATCGCTACGGTACGCAATGCCAAACGCATTGTGTTGCTCGCTTGGGGACAGAACAAGGCAGAAATTATTCGAGAGACGGTTGAAGGCGAAATTTCCTCCGCAGTTCCGGCCACATATCTTCAGGAGCACAAAAATTGTACGTTCGTACTTGACACCGGCGCCGGCAGCCTGCTTACCCGAAATAAAACGCCTTGGTTGGTGGATGAATCGTTGGACTGGACGGAAGAACTCACCGGAAAGGCCGTAGTCTGGCTATGTACCTTAACCGGTAAGTCTATCTTAAGCCTGACGGATAAGGACTATAACGACAACGGAATGTCTGGCCTATTGGCGTTACAAGATTCCTACGACCTGAACATCAAAATGTTCAACCGACTTCAACATACCATTAGTGGCTGGCCCGGTGGCAAACCCAACGCCGACGACACCAACCGGCCCGAACGTGCGGAACCCGCGAAGAAAAGGGTGATTATATTTAGTCCTCACCCCGATGATGATGTCATTTCCATGGGCGGTACTTTTGATAGGCTTATCGATCAGGGGCACGAAGTACATGTCGCCTTTCAGACCTCCGGCAATATCGCCGTATCCGACAAAGAGGCCCTGAAGTTCGCCGAGATATCAAAGCGTATCTACAAATCGAACGAGGCTCAAGAAATCATCGATTACATCCAAGCCAAAAAAGAAAGTAGTTACGACTCGAAACAGGTATTGCGCTTGAAAGGCGATATACGAAGGGGGGAATCTCTTGCCGCCGTCCGATATCTCGGTCTTGACGACGCCAACGTACACTTTCTGGACCTTCCCTTTTATGAAACCGGACGCGTCAAAAAAGACCCTCTTTCGGAAGCCGATATCGAGATTATCGTCGATATCATCCAAGAGATAAAGCCGCACCAAATTTATGCTGCAGGCGATCTTGCCGATCCCCACGGCACCCACAAGGTATGTTTAGATGCCATATTTGCTGCCCTCGAACGCTTAAAATCGGAGCCTTTCATGGATGACTGCTGGGTATGGTTGTACCGCGGCGCGTGGCATGAATGGGATACCAATGAAATCGAAATGGCCGTACCTATGAGTCCCGGGCAGGTATTGCGAAAGCGGAACGCCATTTTCGCCCACCAATCCCAAAAGGACGGCGTCATGTTCCAAGGCGACGATTCGCGGGAATTCTGGATGCGGGCAGAAGAGCGCAATAAAGAGACCGCTCAACGTTACCACGCCCTTGGCCTGGCCGATTACGCGGCGATGGAGGCTTTTGTGAGGTATAAGTTCTAATGAAAAAAGGAAATTCCTCCCGAGGTTTCGGGACCAAATTCCAAAAAATGAAAAAAGTATAGTTTTTGGATATTACTTTTATAATGATAACGGAACCTAAAGGTCTATTTTTAAATCCAAATAGGCCTTTTTCAATTGCTATATGGTCAAAACTATTCTCCTATCCTTTCTTTCACTACTGATTTTAAATTCCTGCGCGGTTTTCAACCCCATCCCTCAACCGGAAAGAGAATTCCGAGGGTTTTGGGTAGCCACAGTTGTAAATATCGACTGGCCCAAAAGTGGTACCGATCCCATAGAAAAACAGAAGGTGGACTACCTGAAAATCCTGGATTTTTACGACAGCCTCAATTTCAACGCGGCCATCGTTCAGGTACGGACGGCGGGCGATGCTTTTTATGAATCCGACTATGCGCCTTGGTCGCGATTTTTGACGGGGGGAGAAGGCAAAGCTCCCGAAACCGATGAAAGTATTTTAAAATGGATGATAGCGGAGACGCATGCAAAAGGTATGGAATTCCACGCCTGGCTAAATCCCTATCGTGCGACTTTCGATCTGAAAACGGATATTTTGAGTCCCGATCACGATTTTCACCAACATCCTGATTGGATGCTGAAATACGGCAAAAAATACTACTATGATCCCGGGCTGCCCGAAGTTCGTGAGCTTATGGTTTCGGTAATCGATGAGCTTGTCTCGAACTTCGATATCGACGCCGTTCATTTCGATGATTATTTTTATCCGTACACCATCGCCGGCGAGGTATTCGGCGATTCGCTGAGCTTCAACACGTACGCATCAATGGGCCAATCACTGGCGGATTGGCGGCGTAGCAATATCGACAGGTTGGTGAAGAACAGTTATGAGATTATAAAAGCGAGAAAGCCTTGGGTACAGCTCGGTATAAGTCCGTTCGGCGTTTGGAAAAACAAGTCTACCGATCCGAGTGGTTCGGATACAAAAGCGGGACAGACCACCTATGAAAATCTCTACGCCGACCCCTTGCTTTGGATGAAGAATGGATGGTTAGATTATTTGGTGCCGCAAGTGTACTGGAGCATGGACCTACCTGTTGCCTCGCATCGCAAGATTGTGGACTGGTGGGCCGAAAATACCACCAACACCAATCTCTACATCGGCAATGGTCCCTATAAAATCCGCAATAATAGCGACAAGGCTTGGGACAACAAGAAAGAGCTACCCAATCAGTTGCGTCTCGCCAGAAATACGAGCGCGGTTCAGGGTAATGTTTTTTTTAGTGCCAAAAGCCTGATGAAAAACAATACGGATGTAGTAAAAAATCTGCGTTGGAGGTATTATAAATGGAAGGCCCTTCCGCCAGCCTCGCCTTGGATGCAAGGCGAGGCCACTGCCAAAATTGAATTTCAATCGATACAAAAAATAAGAGACTCCATTGCTCTCTATTTTAATAATTTAACGATGTATCGATATACACTGGTCTATCCCTCAGGCAATAAAATAAAATCGCATTATCCGATTAAAAAGCTGTTGGCAAAAGTGCCGGTGCGAGATGGCGCTTCCGTAGCACTTCCAAAAGACATCCTCCAAAAAAGAAAAAAGATTGCGATGGTTTTTATTGATCGCTATGGGAGGCAATCTGAACCGATAGTTGTAGATTTAGAATAGGAATGAGCAAAAACTTACATGTATGGGTCTCGACGGCTGTAGTTATAAGTGTTGCATTGATTTATGGCACGACAAAAACCAAACCATTGGCGTTCTGCCACCCTGACCAATATTTTATTTATGGGAGGTTTGGCATTTGGAAGAATCCTAAGTTTACTCTTTGACGGTATTTCCGCACCGTTCACAAAAGGGTTGATTTTAGAGCTACTATTTACGTTTTGGGGTATATACAACTTGAAAAAGTATGGAAAGCAATTAAACCTAAAAGGTTAAATTTGAAAAACTTAGCATCAGATTAACTTTTAACCAATAACCAACACCTTGATTAAAAAAAATAAATGGGCCTGGGCCTGGGTTCCAACGCTCTATTTCGCACAAGGCCTGCCCTATGCGCTGGTCGTGACCGTATCGGTCATTATGTACAAAAGACTAGGCTTTACCAATGCCGATCTGGGCCTGTACACCAGCTTGCTTTATATCCCATGGGTCATAAAGCCTTTATGGAGTCCGTTCGTAGATCTTAAAAGCACCAAGCGCAATTGGTTTTTGGGCATGCAATTGCTCGCCTCCGTTGCCCTGCTGGCCATCGGCCTGACTTTACCGACAAACTTCTTTTTCGTCACTACCCTAGCCTGTTTCTGGATGGTCGCCTTTGCCTCCGCCACCAACGATATCGCCACAGACGGCTATTATATGATCGGCCTTACGGAAGACCGACAGTCCTTTTTTGTGGGCCTGCGAAGCGTGTTCTATAAACTGGCAAGCGTGACGGGCCAAGGCCTTTTGGTAATTCTGGCAGGGTATCTCGAAAACCGCTTTGGCGACAACGCCAAGGCATGGTCGTATACTATGATGTGTGCGGGACTATTGATGTTGCTTTTTACTATAACGAACTTTTTTGTTACTCCGAAATTTGAAGGCTCAAAAGACATTGTACTTGAAAAACCACAGGGATTTTTGGAAGTTTTCGTTTCCTTTTTCAAAAAACCGGGCATGGGCATGGCCATAACCTTTATCCTGTTTTTTAGGCTGGGCGAATCGCAGTTGGTCAAAATGGCATCTCCTTTCCTACTCGACCCTACATCTGTTGGCGGATTGGGTTATACCACTTCGGAAGTTGGTACGATTTACGGCACGATAGGGGTCGTCTTTTTGACCGTGGGCGGCATTTTAGGGGGCATCTTGATTTCCCGACACGGATTAAAAAAATGGATGCTACCCATGCTTATAGCCCTCAACGCCCCGAATGCTCTTTATGCCCTTTTGGCCATTTCGGGTACTACAGCAGCATGGGCGGTAACGGGCACCGTAATTGTCGAACAGTTCGGCTACGGCTTCGGCATTGCCGGTTTCATGGTCTATTTGATCTATATAGCCGAAGGAAAATCTAAAACCTCACATTATGCCCTAGCAACCGGTTTTATGGCCCTTGGGATGATGTTACCGGGATTGATTAGCGGCTTTATGCAAGAGTGGCTGGGCTACGACGGCTTTTTTGTCTGGGTAGTTTTGGCCGCCCTACCCGCATTTTTCCTGTTGAAATACATTGAATACCCCGCCGATTTCGGGAAAGCAAATGAAAAAGATGAGCAAAATACTTAAAAACCACGAAGCAAAAAACAGGCTTTCTTCGGCGGAGAAAGTCGGTCAACTCTTTATGCCGGCAGCCTTTATCAACGATACGGAAGAAGAGATACTCCGTTTAGAGAAACTGATTCAAGAACAAGGTGTCGGCGCACTCTGTTTTTTCCATTCCCGTGCTAGTGCCGCAACAAATTATGAGGATAATAAAAAGGTAATCTACAACGAACACAGCTTTGAGACCCTAAAATCACTTATTGAACGCTATCAGGCCGTAGCCAAATACCCTTTGCTAATGGCCATAGACGCCGAATGGGGACTCGCCATGCGTATCGAGAACACCCCGCAATACCCTTATGCCATTACGTTGGGAGCCATTGCCAATGACCGAACGAACCTAATCTATGACGTCGGAAAAAATATCGCTAAAGATTGCCGGGCAGCGGGCATCCATTGGAATTTGGCCCCCTGTGTCGACATCAACAACAATCCAGACAATCCCGTAATCGGATACCGTTCTTTTGGTGCCGATACATTGAATGTAACCGAAAAAGCGTTGGCCTTTATCAAAGGCACCCAAAACGAGGGCATCTTGACCAGTATCAAACATTTTCCCGGTCATGGCGACACGGCGACGGATTCGCATTTGGCACTTCCATTAATAGATAAGTCCAAACAGGAGCTATTCGAAAACGAACTGTATCCCTTTCAAAAATTAATCGATGCAGGCGTGGATTCCGTGATGGTGGGACATCTGTCAGTTCCCGCCCTGGCCGATGGCAAAACCACATCATCGAGTTTATCCAAAGAAATCATCAAAAGAATACTGAGGATTGAAATGGGATATAAGGGGGTAGTAATTTCCGATGCACTCAACATGCACGCTGTCGCAAAAAACTATCCCGTAAAAGGCGAACTGGAATGGCTGGCTTTTGACGCTGGTAACGATGTACTCTGTTTTGCAGAACATATTGCGGAAGGTATAGAAACCATCCTGAAAAATGCATCCGAGGAACAAATTGAGGAAAGCTTTGAACGGGTTTGGAGACTTAAAGCGCAAGTGTCAAGTTCAAACTCAAACTCAAACTTACAAAGCCCTAATGAACTTAATCGAAAACTGGCAGCGGAAAGTCTGACTTTGTTCAAAGGTTCAAAAAAAGATGTTTCCGATTTTAAGGCAATGGACTTTAGTCCTATTTCAATTGCAAAAACAATTAATAACCAATTTTTTAAGGTTATCAAAGGCAATAATCACTTTAACTCGATCATATGGAAGGATAAACAAGAAAACGATCGAAAAAATATCCTTTTGGCTCTGTTTCCACCTCAGATAAAGCCGACAAATAATTTCGGATTTTCTGAAGAAGAATTGATATTCATCAATGAGTTGATACAGACAAAAAATGTGGTGCTTTACCTCTTTGGGAATCCCTATGTTTTGAACCATATCGATTTCGAAAAAACAAAGGCCGTGGTAGTCGCCTATCAAGATTTCGAGGTGTTTCAAGAGGTGGCGGCGGAGCATTTTTTGGGTAATTTAGAGGCAAAAGGGGGATTGCCGATACACCTAAAAAGTTGAAACAAAAAAAGGCACCTCCCTTGAGACCAAAGGAGGTGGATCCGCTTGCGGAGACGGAGGGATTGACCCTCAAACTTGCTCACGGGAGATTTACTTTTGTGCTAATTGATAACTGTAATTGAGCAACTGTACGTGAGCAAGTTTGCGGGTCAATCTCCCCGTCGGCAAAGCCGCCACCCCTCTTTTTCTAAAGAGGGGAGCCAAAAAAGAAAAAAAAGAAAAAATGAAAACATACGAAATTTTAGGCCTCATGTCCGGCACCTCATTAGACGGGCTAGACTTGGCCTACTGCCACATTTGGCAGTCGGGTTCGCATTGGAAATTCAAGATCAAGGAAACCAAGAGCGTTTCCTATTCCCCTGAAATGCAGCAAAAATTACAGGATTCCATTTTACTTACTGCAGAAGAATTATTGAGTTTCCATAATTCCTACGGCACTTGGTTGGGCGAGCAATCTAAAATCTTTATCGACGAATACCACCTAAATATAAATTGTATCGCCAGCCACGGCCATACCACGCACCACCGGCCGGAAATGGGACTCACCTTTCAAATCGGATCCGGACAGCATTTGGCCAATGCCAGTGGTCGAAAGGTCATCTGCGATTTTCGCACGAACGATGTGGCCTTGGGTGGACAAGGAGCACCCCTAGTGCCAATCGGCGACAAACTTTTTTTCGGTGAATACGACTTCTGCCTGAATCTTGGGGGCATTTCGAATGTATCTTTCGATCAGAATGGCGAACGTATCGCCTACGATATCGGACTGGCTAATATGATCTTGAACCACATTACCCGAAAAAACGGGTTGGATTACGATAAAGGCGGGCAATTGGCACGCAGTGGAAAAGCGAATGCGGAACTGCTGAAAAAACTGAACGATTTGGACTATTATCGGCTTCCCTATCCTAAATCTACTGGTTATGAGTGGTTTGTAAAAGAAGTAGTTCCGTTGGTCGATGGCACCAATGATAGTATGGAAAATCTGTTGTGTACCGGTATCCATCATATCTGCGAGCAGATCGCCGTTCAGGTGACGGTGAATTCCCGCCAATCCGAAAACACGCTTTTGGTTACCGGCGGTGGGGCTTTAAACGATTTCCTGAAACAGACCTTGCAAGAAAAATTAGGAGCCAAGACTAAAATAATCGTCCCCGACAAAAAACTGATCGAATTTAAGGAGGCCTTGGTCTTTGCCTTCATGGGTGTCTTGCGAATGGAGGGCAAATCCAACGTGCTGAGTTCGGTGACCGGAGCAAAACGAGATTCGTCTAGCGGAGTGGTTTTTTTGCCATAAATCCCTATATTGTCCAACCAAATAAAAATCCAATGTCCGAAAAACAAAAACACGCCTCCGCCTACTGGAAAGAAAACGTCCGATATCTCTTTATTCTTTTGACCATTTGGTTTGTCGTTTCCTATGGTGCGGGCATCCTATTTAAAGATGCCCTGGATAGTATTCACATCGGCGGCTTCAAACTAGGCTTTTGGTTCGCCCAACAAGGTTCCATCTACGTTTTTGTGCTATTGATATTCGTGTATATCCGATTGATGAACAAGCTGGATAAGAAGTATGGCTTTGATGAATAGATGTGAGATATGAGATTTTAGACGTGAGATGTTAGATGCTCGCTGTTGGGTGCACGATATTAGGTACCCCGTGATCATGAAACGAACAAATAACTAAATAACCAACAATAGATTCCCGCCGAAGTTTATCCTGAGCGTAGTCGAAGGGCGGGAATGACAAAGACAATTAATTTATGGATGTACAAACCTGGAGCTATCTACTCGTCGGCACTACCTTCGCTCTATATATCGGTATTGCCATTTGGTCGAGGGCCGGGTCGACCAGTGAATTTTATATCGCCGGTGGCGGGGTATCGCCCTTGGCCAATGGTATGGCCACCGCGGCGGATTGGATGTCCGCCGCCTCTTTTATCTCCATGGCGGGCATTATCGCCTTTGCGGGGTATGACGGTTCCGTTTATTTGATGGGATGGACGGGCGGTTATGTACTTCTCGCCCTACTGCTTGCCCCCTATCTTCGGAAATTCGGCAAGTTTACGGTTCCTGATTTTATCGGGGATCGCTACTATTCCAAAACGGCCCGCATAGTTGCGGTAATCTGCGCATTGATCGTATCTTTTACATATATAGCGGGACA
>RCMY010001113.1_pt1 | contig 25497 bp, 19 predicted proteins | sample 2041341 | NCBI WGS metagenome assembly RCMY01 (sample SAMN09708234, study PRJNA481090) | Marine sediment metagenome, whole genome shotgun sequencing project.
CGCGCCTCGCTTACGGAGCGCGTCATCTCCGATACCGCGCGTTGATCTGTTGTCTGCCCTGCGGGCCGAAGGCCTTGGTTGCCCGGGCCGGTGTGGCGTCAGCCGGCTCGGCGCCTTGGCGTGCAGCATCTGCGCCCGAGGAGGAACGACGAAGCGTCGAGTGCGTTAGGAGGAGAGCGCCATGGCGAGGTGCATGGCGACGCCGGTGGGCATGGCGTCTTCGTTGAGCCGCATGCGGTTGGAATGGCAGGGGGCAGCTTCGAAGAAATTTTCGATGTCGGCGGGGCAGACGCCGAGGAAGGCCATGGCGCCGGGCACATCGTGCAGCACGTAGCTGAAATCCTCCGCCCCCATGACCGGCGTGGGCAGTTCGATGTAGTGGTCGGCGCCAAGGGTTTTGGCGGCGCGCTGGGCGACGAGCTCGACCTGGTCGGCGTGATTCACGGTGACGGGATAACCCACGCGAAGGTCGACCGAGCAGGTGCACCCGTGGGCTGCGGACACGCCGGTCGCCACCCGATGGATACCCTCGTGCATCTCGGCCCGGGACTGCTCGCTGACCGCGCGGATCGTGCCGCCGATGGTCGCTGTCTCCGGGATCACGTTGTGGGTCGTGCCGGCGTGCATCTGCGAGACCGTGACCACGCCAGGGTTGAACGCTTCGACATTGCGGGTGACCATCGTCTGAAGGTCGCCGACGATCGAGGCGGCAGCCGGCAGGGGATCGGTACAGAAGTGCGGCGTGGATGCGTGTCCGCCCTTGCCGGTCACGGTGATGTCGAACTCATCCGCGCTTGCCATGAGCGCCCCGGACTTTGTGGCGATGAACCCGGCGGGGATGTTGGGGGTGATGTGGATCGCAAAGGCTCGATCGACGCCATCGAGCACGCCTTCATCGATCATGTACTTGGCGCCGGCGTGGCCCTCCTCGCCGGGCTGGAACATCAACCGGATGTTGGTGGACAACTCGCTGCGGTTCTCGCTGAGCAAGCGGGCAGCCCCTGCGAGCATCGCGACGTGCGCGTCGTGCCCGCACGCGTGGGCCCGACCCTCTTCGACCGAGCGAAACGCAACCTCGGTGTCCTCGGTCATCGGGAGCGCATCGGTGTCGGCCCGCAAGAGAACGGTCGGTGCGTCGGGATCTACGATGAGATCGGCGACGACCGAGGTGAGCCCTTCGCCGGTGCGCACGGCGTAGCCGAGGCCCGTGAGGCTCTCCAGGATGACCCCTTGGGTGCGTGGATTTTGGAGTCCAAGCTCGGGGTGGGCGTGAATGTCACGGCGGATTGCCACGACGTCCGGTGTCACGCCTGCGGCGGCATCGAGAAGGTCAGGGGTCATGGTGCTCATTCTGACTTCGCCGCGAGGCCGCGTCGAATGTCGACCTAATTGATCATGCCGAATGCGGCTGGCATGGCTCGAGAGATCTCCGTGGTCAGCTCCCAGGAGGTCGAGGTGTCGAGCTCCACCGAATAGCCGAGCGAGAGTTCGCAGACGCTGTCAACGTCTTCGACCGTGAACACGGCCGGCGGAAAGCTGGCGAGCGCAGGAACGTGTTTTTCCCAGTCGTCCAAGTGGCCAGCTTCTTTCGCCTCGACCATCGCCGTGTGCCAAGCGACGTAGTCGTGCGCCAGCTCGTAGTGCTGCGGGAAGACCCGCCCGGGTGTCGGCAGCATCGCGTGCTGAACCGTGAGGGCGGTCTGGAGGGCAGTGTCGTCGGGCATACCGAGCTCATCGACGACGAACGTGCGGAGCTCGGCGATGAACAATCCCCAACTGATCGGCGGCGCGAGGAGGTCGGGAACGGCCAAGAGGGCGAGAGAGATCGTCGGAAAACGTTCGCGATCGCTGGTTGCGAGGTCGTTGAGCTTCGTGAGCAGGTCTACCTCGCGCATGCCGAGCTGGTGACGGACGAGCCGGGAGATCTGGCGCAACATGCCGTGGTTCTCGGCGAGGAAGAACGTGCGGCGCAGCCGGTTCATCGCGAGGTAGTCCTCGCGGGTGAACGTTGCGGTGGCCACGACGAAGGCGTGTTCGCGGTCTGCCGCCGCGTCGGTGGGTCCGGGTTCGCGGATGAGTTCGATTCCGTGGAGAGCTCGGTACTCGGGATCGTTCATCGGGCTGTTGACGAGCATCTCGGTGCCGAAGATCTTGCCGGTGACCTCACGGTTGATGCACTGCTGCACATCGTTGGTGAACGACACAAGACTCTGGCCCGGAAGGCCCATCATGAGGTCGACGAACAGCGGGAGGCCCGCTCGCCGGAACGACGTCGCCAGATCCTCGTACTTCTCGAGTTTGATGTTCGACCGGTGGATGGCCTCGAGCGTGGCCTCGTCCATGGCTTGCAGCGACAGCAGCCCCTCGGTGTGGATGCCCGCTCCGGTGATGATCTCGATGATCTGCTTGAGGTGCTTGACGGTGTTCTTGGCGAAGTTGGTGGCGAATCGCTTGGGGTAGCCATACTCGGCGTGAAGATCGGCGACCTTCTGGGCGATTTCGACGTCGCGTTTCAAGATGCCGAAGTTCGCATCGGCAAACGAGAAGAACGGAATCTTGGCTTTGGCACACCATTCGAGTTCGGCCATGATGCGGTCGAGTTCGAATTGGCGAATACGCGAGTTGGTGGCGGCGCCCCAATCGCAATACGTGCAGCTGTACGGGCAGCCTCTATTGGTCTCGAAGATGGCGAAGCCCATCGCCCCGGCCTCGGCGAACGTGTCGAAGACCCCTTCGAGGTAGGGGCTGCCAATGGCGTCCATGTCGGCAATACGGTCGCGTTCGCCGCAGTGCACGATGCGATCGCCGTCGCGATAGGAGATTCCGTCGACATCCTTGAGTCGACTGAAGTCGGGCGCATGGTCGCCAACCGCACCCTCGAGTGCCGTCATCAGCTCGATGAAGGTTGCCTCGCCCTCGCCTTTGACGACGATGTCGATGTGTTGATGCTTCCGAAGGTAGTTGTCGACATCGCGCCGACCACGGGGAGCATCGGGTCCACCGTGGATGGTGACCGAATTCGGGGAGCGCTCTTTCGCGTGCGCGCTGAGTTCGACGTTGCTGTTGTGGCTCCAGATGTAGTTGGAGAAAAGATAGATCGATGGCTCGGTCGCGGCTGCCGCGACGTCGTCTTCGTTCTGAATCCAGCGGGGAAACAGATCGAAGTGCTCGTTGAGGCGACCGCCATCGACCGTCTTCGCGTATGCGATGAGCATGCCTAGCGCCAGCGGTGACGTGTGGCCGGAGCGCTCGACCGGAAGGACCCGCGTGCGATGAACCCCGGTTTGCGCTTCGCGCTCGAGCTCCTCCGCCTCATGGTCGGCGATGGCTTTGGCCAACACGTTGCGATGGCGGAAGAACGCGCTGATGCCGGCACGGAGCTCGCGCTCCTGGCGGCCGTGGCTGCCGATGTGGGCGGGGTTGTCCGGTTCGTAGGTGCACAACACTCCCGCGTCACGCAGACGGCCCACGACGTCGGCGGCGCGGTCGGGCCCGAAGGGCAAACTCGGATTGGCGACGGCGAACTCGGTGAGCGCCTCTTGCACCGAGCGTTGGCGACCGAAGGTCGCGGCGAAGAGCAACTCGATCGGGTCGAGCTGGGCGACGACGTCTCCGTCGTGATTGCGGATCGAGTAGCCGTGCTCGTCGAGTCCGACCAACGTCGGCGTGGTGAGGATCTGCGCAGCGGTGTCCTCAGGGGTGGCGACCAGTACGGGCTTCGACGCGATGCGTTGTGCCGGGGTCGCTGTCGCCGGCGGGTCTGCCTCGACGAGTACTCCTTTGTCGGCCAACGTCTGCAGTTCGGCGACCACCGCAGCGGCGTCGGTTCCGATTGCCTGCGCGGCCTCGGTTGCGGCCTGTTCGATGGTCGTCGCCCGGTTGGCGACGTGGGCAAGGGCCGTGAGCACTGCCGCTGTCGCCTGGTTGGAGCCGCGTGTGTCGGATGCCCATGGATTTCGTTGCGCCAGGTCGAGGACGACGGGACCATCCACGAGTAGTGCTACGGCGAACGCGCGAGAAGGCCGCACTCCGAGGCTGTTTGCTGTGGCGACAGATGTCATGCAGTGCGCTCTCGGTTGATGATTCTTTCAAGGGTACTCGTGGTATTCCATCTGCAAAAGGTGAATCCCATGCGGTGGGTGCCTTTTCCCCACTTGTCGGAAAACCAACCGTGGCCCGGTCAGCGCGCCTCGGGCTTCTTGGCTCTGCTCGGAGCGACCCTTGGCGGCTCGTTGGGTTGCTTCGGGTACACCGGTGGCCAGGGCGCGTCCATGAGGCCGGCTTCCATGTCGGCTGCCGACATCTCGAGGAGTGGCTCGATCGACTGGGGTAGGGCGGTCATGGCAAGCCAGGGATCGCCCATCGCTTCGAGTCGGCCGGGGATGACATCGAGCGTGAGTTCGTCGGGGCGCACGCCGGGCACCTCCTCCCACGGAATTGGCGTGGAGACTTGCGCTCCCACCCGTGGTCGGACCGCCCAGGTGCCGAAGACGGTCTTGTGTGGGGCGTTCTGGTTGAAGTCGATGAAGATGCGCTCGCCCCGCTCTTCCTTCCACCACGCGTCGGTGATGAGGTCGCCATGACGTCGTGCGAGCTCGCGAGCCAACGCGACTGCGGCCGCTCGGACCTGGTAGCTGTCCCAGCGCGGTTCGAGGTGCACGTACACGTGGAGGCCTTTGCTGCCGCTGGTTTTCACATAGCTCGCGATGCCGAGTTCATCGAACAGGGCTTTCACGGCCAGGCTGGCGTCCTGCACCATGGGAAACGTGGTGCCCGGTGACGGATCGAGGTCGATGCGTAACTCGTCGGTGACGTCAGGCGTGGCCGCTCGATAGGCCCACGGGTGGAAACCGAGCGCCCCGAGGTTGACCGCCCACGCAACGTGGGCCATGTCGGCCAACACCAGCGCGTCGGATGTGGTGCCGTTGGGCGTGCTGACGACCGTGGTCTGAAGCCAATCGGGGGCACCCTTGGGGACCCGTTTTTGATAGAACGACTTTCCGCTGGCGCCGTCGGGGAACCGATGCAGCATCGTCGGTCGACCACCCATCGCCCGCAGCAACGGTTCTTGGACCGCCAGGTAGTACTCGATGAGGTCGAGCTTGGTGTGGCCCTGCTTGGAGAAAAACACCTTGTCGGGACTGGTGATACGCACCGCGCGGCCAGCGACGTCGAGAACGAGGGCATCCGTGGTGGCCATACCCAGAGGGTAGTTGGGAAAGAAGCGTCACTTCGACGTTGTATCGCGCCGGTAGCGGCACTAGCTTTAGCACTCGCATACTGAGAGTGCTAACACGCCACGGAGGCAAATAGTGAATCTGCACCCGCTTGAGGACCGCATTGTTGTGCGGCCTGCCGAGTCCGAAGAAACCACCGCAAGTGGTCTTGTCATTCCCGACACCGCAAAGGAAAAGCCCCAGCAGGGTGAAGTCCTTGCTGTCGGTCCGGGCAAGCGCTCGGAAACGTCAGGAGAAATCATCCCGAACGATGTCAGCGTCGGCGATGTTGTCATCTACAGCAAGTACGGCGGCACCGAGATCACCTCGGCCGGCGAAGACCTTCTCATTCTCAACGCTCGCGACGTGCTCGCGATCGTGAAGTAGAGGTCGCCGATGCCGAAGATTCTCCGATTTGATGACGAGGCCCGCCGCGGTCTCGAGGCGGGCGTGAACAAACTCGCCGACGCCGTCAAGGTCACGCTCGGCCCAAAGGGTCGCAATGTCGTACTCGACAAGAAGTTCGGCGCGCCGACCATCACGAATGACGGCGTATCGATCGCTCGCGAAGTCGAGCTCGACGACCCGTTCGAGAACATGGGTGCGCAGCTCGTCAAAGAGGTCGCCACCAAGACCAACGACGTTGCCGGTGACGGCACGACGACGGCCACCGTGCTCGCTCAGGCGCTCGTCAAGGAAGGCCTCCGCAATGTGGCCGCCGGCGCGAACCCCATGGGTCTCAAGCGCGGCATCGAAGCAGCGGTAGCTGCTGCGGTAGAGTCCATTCAAAATCAAGCCGTTCCGGTCGCCGAATCCAAGGCGCAGATCGCCAGCGTGGCGTCCATCTCGGCCGCTGACGAGTCGATTGGCAAGGTCATTGCCGACGCCATCGACAAGGTCGGCAAGGACGGTGTGGTCACCGTCGAAGAGTCGAACACCTTCGGCATGGACCTCGACTTCGTCGAGGGCATGCAGTTCGACAAGGGCTTCCTTTCGCCCTACTTCGTCTCCGACCCCGAGCGTCAAGAAGCCGTCCTCGAAGATCCGTACATCTTGTTCAACCAGGGCAAGATCACGTCCGTGCAGGAAATGCTGCCGGTACTCGAGAAGGTCATGCAGTCCGGCAAGCCGCTGTTGATCGTCGCCGAGGACATCGAAGGCGAAGCGCTGGCCACCCTCGTGGTCAACAAGATTCGTGGCACCTTCAACTCGGCTGCCGTCAAGGCCCCTGGCTTCGGCGAACGCCGCAAGGCGATGTTGCAGGACATGGCCGTGCTCACCGGTGGTCAGGTCATCGCTGAAGAAATCGGTCTCAAGCTCGACACGGTCACGCTCGACATGCTCGGTTCGGCTCGGAAGGTGGTCATCACCAAGGACGAGACGATCATCATCCAGGGCGCCGGCAAGAAGGCTGACGTCGAAGGTCGTGTCGGTCAGATCCGTAACGAGATCAACAACACCGACTCCGACTGGGATCGCGAGAAGCTCCAAGAGCGTCTTGCCAAGCTTGCCGGCGGCGTCGCTGTCGTGCAGGTTGGCGCAGCGACCGAGGTCGAGCTCAAAGAGAAGAAGCACCGCATCGAAGATGCGCTTTCCGCAACACGTGCGGCTATCGAGGAAGGCGTGGTCGCCGGTGGCGGCACCGCCCTCATCCGAGCGCGCGCCGACGTTGCGAAGGTCATCAAGAAGCTCAAGGGCGACGAAGAGACCGGTGCTCGTTCGGTGTATGCAGCCTTGGCCGCTCCGGCGCAGCTCATCGCTGACAACGCTGGTCACGAGGGTGCAGTCATCGTCCGCGATGTCGAGGCTCTCGAAGGCCCCAACGGCTTCAACGCCCGTACCGGCCAGATGGAAGACCTGATCAAGGGCGGCGTCATCGACCCCGCCAAGGTCACCCGCGCGGCGCTGCAGAACGCAGCATCGATCGCGGCCCTGTTGCTCACCACCGAGTGTCTTGTCGCTGACAAGCCTGAGGACGCCCCGGCAATGCCGATGGGCGGCGGTGACCCCATGGGCGGCATGGGTGGCATGGGCGGCATGATGTAACCCAAGCGCTCTGCGTTTGTGCGATGGCCGGGCCGGCAACGGCTCGGCCATCGTCGTTTTGCGTAGGAGGCTGTCGTTTTGCGTAGGAGGCTGTCGTTTTGCGTAGGAGGCTGGCGCCGGCCGCTGGGTGGGTCGAGATCGTGGGCGCCGGTATCGTTGGGGAGATGGAATTGTCAACGCCTCGCTTCCACAAACTCGCGCCGCGGTGGGCCGAGTTGGCCGACGAGTTCGGGTCCTGAGCACTCGCGGCGGCGATCAGCACATTCCTCGGCCGGCCAACGCCGAGCCGGGTGGGCTTGCGCCCTGGCAGCACCTGGTGGGTGCAGAGCGCGACATCTCGATCGAGGCCTTGGCCGCGGCGCTGGAGCAGCGAGGGCAAGGAACCACCCTCGGTGTGCCGGCCCCCGATCAGCGCGAGTCCGCGGTGTTGGTCCCCATCTACACGGTTGCCGGCGACCCGCATGTCGTGCTCACCCGCCGGCCCTGGCACATGCGGTCGCACCGAGGCGAAGTCAGCTTTCCGGGCGGTGGTGCCGAGCCCGGCGACGAGTCGTTGTGGCATACGGCGCTGCGCGAAGCGTTTGAGGAGGTGGCCCTCGATCCGTCGGGGGTGTCCCGGATCGGCGAGCTCGATCGGTTGCTCACGGTCGGGAGTCGTTCGCTGATCGCACCGCATGTCGGGCTGATCGAGGTCGCCGCAGAGCCGCCGCTTCTGGTTGCCGAGCCGAAAGAGGTCGAGCAGATCTTGCACGTGCCGGTGCGCGAATTGCTGTTGCCCGAGGTGTTTCGCGAGGAGATCTGGTACTTCGACGATCGCGCCCGGACTATGACATTCTTCGAACTCGAGGGCAATACTGTCTGGGGCGCCACCGCTGCGATGCTCCGTCAACTCCTGACCGTGTGGCTCGGTCTCGACAGCGGGATGGAGTACATCTATGACCCCGGATGAGTTTCGCACTGCCGGTCACGACGTGATCGAGTGGATCGCCACTTACATGGAGACCGTCGACCAGTACCCGGTGCTGTCCACGGTCGAACCGGGCGAGGTTCGCGCTGCGCTCCCAGAGCATCCGCCGGCGGAGGGCGAACCTTTCGAACGTCTGTTGGCCGACGTCGACCGGGTGATCATGCCCGGCATCACCCATTGGCAGTCGCCCTCCTTCTTTGCCTACTTCCCGGCGAACGCCAGCGGCCCCTCGATCCTGGGTGAGCTGTTGTCCGCTGGTCTCGGCGTGCAAGGCATGCTGTGGGCGACCAGTCCCGCCTGCACAGAGCTCGAGACGCTGATGTGCGACTGGATGCTCGACGCCGCAGGCTTGCCCGATCGATTCCGATCCGATGGTCTCGGTGGTGGCGTCATACAGGACAGTGCCTCGAGCGCAACGCTCTGCGCGTTGCTCGCGGCACGGGAAGCCGCCGTGCGAGGCGGCGCGCAATTGACCGACCTTCGGCTCTACGCGACGGCGCACTCGCACAGCTCGGCCCAGAAGGCAGCGCGCATCGCCGGGCTCGCAGACGAGCAGCTGGTGCTGGTGGACGTCGATGCCCGTCACGCCATGCATCCCGACGATTTGGCGGCTCGGCTCGATGCTGACCTGGCTGCGGACCACACGCCATTCTTCGTGTTCGCCACGACGGGTACGACCAGTTCGACCGCCCTCGACCCGATCGAAGCCATTGCCGACGTCGTCGCCACGATCGACCCCAAGTCCAGGCCATGGCTTCACGTCGACGGGGCGTTTGCCGGCTCCGCCGCCGTGTGCCCGGAGTTCCGCTTCGTCAACGCCGGCCTCGACCGCGCCGACAGCTACTGCTTCAATCCGCACAAGTGGCTGCTCACGAACTTCGATTGCAGCCTCTTCTGGGTGGCCGACCGAACGCGCTTGCTCGATGCTCTCAGCATCTTGCCCGAGTACCTACGGAACGAAGCCACCGAGGCGGGAACCGTCCTCGACTATCGCGATTGGCAGGTGCCGCTCGGGCGCCGCTTCCGCGCCCTCAAGCTCTGGTTCGTGGTGCGATCGTTCGGCACTGATGGCCTTCGTGAGCACATTCGCCGCCACTGTGATCTGGCCACAACCTTCGCCGCATGGGTCGAGGCGTCCGACGACTTCGAAGTCGTCACGCCGACGCCGCTTAGCCTGGTCTGTTTTCGCCATACCGGAGGTGATGCGACGAACGAGGCCATCCTCGACGCGTGCAATGCGTCGGGCGACCTGTATCTCACGCACACCAAGCTGAACGGCCGGTTTGTGCTCCGGCTTGCGATCGGCGCAATCGGCACCGAACTTCGTCATGTCGAAGCCGCGTGGGCGGCGCTTCAGACCGCGGCAGCCACCGTCGACGTGGCGTGAGAACACAACGGTTGTGGCACCTCGTGACGATGTCGTTCGTCGTGGTCGGCGCCGCGCTGACGTTTGCACCGTGGAGTTATAGCGGGACTCGTGGGCGGTCGAGTTATGAGCTCGTGCGCTCGGCCGAGCGGCTCACGCTGCTCGATGGCGGGTATCCGGGAGTGGTGGCAACCGCGTGGAAGGCGATGCCGATTCTCGCGGCGCTGATCTTGCTACTCGGGCTCTTTGCAGCGCCGGTCTGGGTTCGCGTCTCGGCGCTGGTCTACTCCGTACTCCTCGGCGGCGCAGCGTTCCTAGTGGTAGCTGCTCCGACACCGCTCCGGTCCGGAATCGGCGCGAAACTCGCTTTCGCGGTGGCCGCGTTGACGATTCTCGTCATCGCCATCGGCCCGCGGGGTCCGCTCGGTACGACAGTGCTCGACGAAACGCCGTAAGCTCCACTCTTTCCAAATACGGCAAGGGATGGCTCGTAATGGCCGAAACCGAGATTGGCCTGGGCAAGGCAGCCCGCCGCGGGTACAGCTTTCGCGACATCGCCATCGTGCCGAGTCGGCGCACGCGCGATCCGCAGGACGTCGACATCTCGTGGGAAATCGACGCCTACCGATTCGCAATGCCGTTCATCGCTTCGGCGATGGACTCGGTCACCAGCCCTGCCTCGGCCATCGAGACCGGTCGTCTCGGTGCCCTCTCGGTGCTCAATGCCGAGGGATTGTGGGCTCGTCATGCCGACGCCGATGCGGCATTGGCGAAGATCGCAGCGACGCCCGAGGACGAAATTCGCACCGTCTTGCGTGACCTCTACGCAGCGCCGATCGATGCAGATCTGCTGGCCCAGCGAGTTCGCGACATCAAGGCCGGTGGCGCGGTTGCCGCGGTATCGGTCACCCCCGGAATGGCCGCAGCGCTGACTCCGACCCTCAACAAGGCCGAGCTCGATCTGTTGGTCGTTCAGCGCACCGTGATTTCCGCCGAACACGTTTCGAAGAACGTCGAGCCGCTGAATCTCAAGACGTTCGTGCGCAACCTCGAAGTGCCGGTGCTCGTCGGCGGGTGCGCAAGTCAACAGGCCGCGCTGCACCTGATGCGAACGGGCGCCGCCGGCGTACTGGTCGGCATCGGCCCCGGGCAGGCGGTCAGTAGCACCGGTGTGCTCGGGCTCGGCGCGCCGCAGGCCACCGCCATTGCCGATGCGCGGTCCGCGCGAATGCGGCACCTCGACGAAACCGGTGTGTACTGCCATGTGATCGCCGACGGCGGCATGGCCAGCAGTGGTGACATCGCCAAGGCGATCGTGTGCGGTGCCGACGCGGTGATGATCGGCACGATGCTGGCTCGAGCCACCGACGCTCCCGGTGCGGGAAGTAATTGGAGCAACAAGGCGTCGCACCCCGACCTACCGCGCGGGCATCGCAGCTCGGTTGACCAGATCGGATCGCTCGAGGAGATACTGGTCGGCCCGGCGGTGTCGGATGAGGGTCACAGCAATCTCGCCGGCGCGCTCCGCACGTCGATGGCGGCGTGCGGGTACACCGATGTGAAGGACTTTCAGAAGGCGTCGCTGATGGTGCTTTCATGACCGACAAAAGCGCAAGCACCGGTGCGGTTGCGAACGCCGACGTCGTCGACGAGCCGACGGTGCTCGTCATCGATTTCGGCGCACAGTACGCCCAGCTGATCGCCCGACGGGTGCGCGAGTGCAGCGTGTACAGCGAAATCGTGGGGCATCGGATCACCGCTGCCGAAATCGCGCAACGGGCACCGGTTGGCCTGGTGCTGTCGGGCGGGCCGATGAGCACCAACGTCGAGGGCGCGCCGCTACTCGACCCGGCCATCTACGAGCTCGGCATTCCGATCCTCGGCATCTGCTACGGAGCACAGCTCATCGCCACCCAGCTCGGGGGCGAGGTGAGCCGCTACGCAAAAGGTGAGTACGGGCGAACCGACCTCACCCGGACCTTCGCCGAGTCGTCGCTGCTGACCGACGAGATCCCGGCCGAACAGACGGTGTGGATGAGCCACTTCGACACGATCAGCCGGTTGCCCGACGGGTTCGTGGCGTGTGCATCCACCCCGGTGGCACCAGTCGCGGCGTTCGAGAACGACGAACGACGCATCTACGGCGTGCAATACCACCCCGAGGTTGGCCACACACCTCATGGCCAAGCGGTACTCGAGCACTTCCTGCACAACCTCGCCGGCATCGAACGCAGCTGGACGATGACCAACCTGATCGACCACCAGATCGAGCTGATCCGAGCCCAGGTCGGCGAGGGGCGAGCGATCTGTGGCCTGTCCGGCGGCGTCGACTCGGCGGTCGCTGCGGCGCTGGTTCACCGGGCGATCGGGTCGCAGCTCACGTGCGTGTTCGTCGACACCGGCCTGATGCGCAAGGACGAGGGCGAGCAGGTTGTCGAAACCTTCCGCCGCAATCAACACATCGAACTCATCCACGTGCGAGCGGGCGACGAGTTCTTCGAAAAGCTCGCGGGTGTCACCGAACCCGAAGCGAAACGCAAGGTCATCGGCGAACTGTTCATCCGTATCTTCGAAAAGGCACAAGGCGGGATCGACGACGCCAGGTTCCTCGTGCAGGGAACCCTGTACCCCGATGTCATCGAGTCGGGAACCGCTGATGCGTCGAAGATCAAGAGCCATCACAATGTCGGCGGTCTGCCCGACGACATGGACTTCGAGCTGGTCGAGCCCCTGCGCAGCCTGTTCAAGGACGAGGTACGAGCTGTCGGCACCGAATTGGGTCTGCCCGACGAGATCGTGTGGCGCCAGCCATTTCCGGGGCCGGGCCTCGGCGTCCGCATCATCGGTGAGGTGACGCCCGACAAGGTGGCGATCCTCCAGGAAGCCGACGCCATCGTGCGGCAGGAGATTGCCGGCGCCGGACTCGAACGCGAGATCTGGCAGGCGTTCGCGGTGCTGCCCGACATCCGCACCGTCGGCGTGATGGGCGACGAGCGTACCTATGGCTATCCGGTCATCATTCGAGCGGTGAAGAGCGAAGACGCGATGACCGCCGACTGGGCCCGGTTGCCCTACGACCTGCTCGAGACCATGGCGAACCGGATCATCAACGAGGTGCCCGGCATCAACCGTGTGGCCTACGACATCACGTCGAAGCCCCCGGGCACCATCGAGTGGGAGTGAGTGCATGGCACTCTCTGAGTCCGACGAGGCCAACCCGGACCATCTGAAGTTGCTGACCGAGGCGTCGGCCTCGTTCGGCGAACTCGTCCAGCAGGTCGGAGACGACCAATGGCAACTCGAAACCGTCGTCGAGGGCTGGAACGTGCTGACGCTCGTCGCCCACGTCGTGATCGGTGCGCTCCACGCAACCGGATCGCTCCATGGCGAGGATATGTCGGGGTTGCTCAAGGCCGACTCGTCGGTTCTCGGTGCGAATCCCATGACCACCTGGCGCGGCAATGCGATCGCCGAGCTCAAGGCGTTTGCCGAGCCCGGAGCGCTCGAGCGCACCGTTGACCACCCGATCGGTGAGATCTCGGGCCTGACGCAACTGGGTTTTCGCATGACCGAGAACGTCGTGCACGGGTGGGACCTGGCCCAGTCTCTCCAGCTGACCTACGACATTCCCGACCACCACGCCTTGTACCTGCTCGACTTCTGGCTGCCACTCACCAACCTGTTGACGGGCACGGGTCACTGGGGAACCATGGTCGTCCTCGATGGCGGCACCATGGCAACGTCGGCGGCAGCGCCCGCAGACCGCCTGCTCGCTGCCCTGGGCCGACAACCGAGCTAGGGCTTCTGCGGGGGTGATTTCTGTGGCGGGGAGCGATTCGCGTAGGGTTCCCTGATCGACGAGGGCTCCAGGGGGCACCGCAGAATGGACGAGTATCCGGTCAAGGTCGGCAGCATGCTGTACACGCTGGTCGACCCGAGCAAGGGCCACGAAGTGGCCTACAACCGCTGGTACGAGCGTGATCACTTCTACGCCGGATGCATGATCGGCCCGTGGTTGTTCGCCGGCAGCCGGTGGTGCGCAACGCGTGACCTCAAGGACCTCCGTTTCCCGGCCGACGACTCCAATCTGTTGACCCAGCCGTACGACGCAGGTTCCTATGTCGCGATCTATTGGGTGCACGAGGGCCACGATGCCGAACACTGGGCGTGGGCCGGTGAGCAGGTGGTCGAGCTGTACAAACAGGGTCGAGGCTTTCAGGAACGCAAACACGCGCACACGGTGCTCTATGACTACAGCGACACCGTGTACCGCGACCCCGACGGTGTGCCCGTCGAGCTCGCCCTCGACCACGGTTTCGCCGGGTCGATCTCCATCGCCATCCAGACCAACGAAGGCGTCTCCGCCGACGAGTGGGCCGCCTGGGTCAAGAGCGATGCGGGTCTGCCCGCATTGCTGGCCGGTAGCGACATTGCCCTGGCCTCGATCTGGACTCCGCAACAGGGAGGCGAGAACACCGGCCAGGCGCCGATGGACCTCGGCATGCCGGGTGGCGGCCCCGACCGCAGCCTGCAGTTGCTTTTCACCGACACCGATGTGCGCGAGAGCTGGGACAACGTGAAGGCCTACGCCGAGGCGGTCGAGGCATCGGGATTGGCCAAAGTCGTTGCCGCGGCGCCGTTCCACAAGACCGACGTCGGCACCGATACGTACACCGATCAGCTCTGGTAGGGCGTGACGGATGGAACTCTCGGCGGTTGAGCTACGCGTGCTGGGCGCGTTGATCGAGAAGCAGCGGACAACGCCCGACTCGTACCCCCTCACCACCAACTCGTTGGTGAACGCCTGCAATCAGAAGTCAAGCCGCGATCCGGTGATGGACGTCGCGGCCTCCGATGTCGATGCGGCCATGCTTTCACTGCGCGATCACGGCCTCGCTCGAACCGTGCGTGGCGACGGTCACCGCACCTACAAGCACCGGCATGTGGCCGACGAGGCGATGGGCCTCGACGGTGAAGAGGTTTCGGTTCTCGCCGTGCTCATGCTACGGGGCCCGCAGTCGCCCGGCGAGATCAAGACCCGGACCGAACGGTACGTCGGCTTCGACTCGCTCGAGGCTGTCGAGGCCGCGTTGGGTCGCCTCGCCAGCGGCCCCGAGCCGCTGGTCGCCGACATCGGTCGAGCGGCGGGACAAAGCCAGGATCGGTGGTTCCACCTCCTCGGTGACGGCGAGATCCCCGAGCCGTCCGTGGAATCTTCGGCCAAGGTCGCGGGGTCGACGGCGACGAGCGGCAGTCGGATCGGTGCGCTCGAGATAGAAGTCGCCGAACTTCGCGCGCTCATCGAAGACCTGTACATGCAACTCGGCGTTGCCCTTCCCGAATCAGACGGCTAGTCGTTCGCGGCGGCGACCACCGGTGCCATTGCCTCGAGGGCGTCGTAGCTGAGCCCGATGTAGGTGATACCCCAGCGCTCGCGCCATTGGTGCAACTGCTCGACGCATTGCGTCACGCTGCCGACGAGCGCATGTGGTGAGTCCATCGCGTCGGCCGGGTCGAGGCCGAGGCTGGCGGCCATCACCTCGGCGACGCCCTCGCGGTCATCGCTGATCGCCGCCAGGTGCACGCGGGTTTGTAGCTCGATGTGGTCGAACCGATCGCCGGCGGCCTCGCGGATCCAACCGATCTTGTCGTCGGTTGCTGTCGGCGTAGCCGAAGGCCCAGCTCGATGATCGATCACGCCAGCGCCGAGCCCGGGATTTACCCCGACGATGTTCGCCTCACGCGCCGCCAGGCTCAGCACCTTCTTGCCGCCGCCCGCAATCATGACCGGCGGATGCGGTCGCTGGTGCGCCAGCGGGCTGCCGGTGAGGTGCACGTTGTAATGCTCGCCATCGACATCCACGCGTTCGCCGGCGAGCAGGCCCCTAACGATCGGCACGGCCTCGGCGAGCCGGGCGATACGGACCCCGGGTCGGTCGTAGTCGATGCCCATGCCCTCGTAGTCCGCGGTGGCCCAACCCGCACCCATGCCGAGCTCGAGTCGCCCACCCGATAGCTGATCGAGCGATGCGGCCTCCTTGGCAAGCACGACGGGATGCCGGAAGTCGTTGGCGAGGACCAGGGTGAGCAGGCGGAGCTCGGAGGTGACGGCTGCGGCCGCGGTGAGTGCAACCAACGGAGCGAATTGATCGTCGACGTGGTCGGCGATCGAGAGCGTGGAGTATCCGAGGTCCTCGGCCTTCCGGGCCAGTTCGGTCCACTCGCTCGGATCGACGATGCCGCTGCCCTGCACGCTGAATCGGAACGGACGCACCGCCGCGGGTGGCTGAGGAGAGGTCATGGTGCAAGGCTACGGGATGGCCAACGACGCACTGTCCGATTTCGATCGCACTACCTTCACCCATGACGGCGAGACGAAGACGATCTTCCGACAAGGGTCCGGTCCGGCCGTCATCGTGATGACCGAGATCCCCGGTATCACCCCGAAGGTGGCCGACTTCGCCCGTCGGGTGGTCGCGCTGGGCTGCACGGCCGTGCTGCCGTCGTTGTTCGGCGAGCCGGGGAAAGAGCCGAGCAACACCTACGCGCTGCGGAGCATTGTCAAGGGCTGCGTGTCGAAGGAGTTCATCGCGCTCGCTCGAAACACGACAGCGCCGGTCACCGTCTGGCTCCGAGCGTTGGCCCGACACGAGTTTGCGCAGTGCGGCGGTCCCGGCGTCGGGGCCGTGGGCATGTGCTTCACCGGGGGTTTCGCTCTGGCGCTGATGCTCGACGACATCGTGATCGCGCCCGTGCTGAGCCAACCCAGTACGCCGTTTCCCCTGGGATCCGACCGAAAGCGGGATATCGGTTTGAGCGCCGCCGACCTGGCCGTGGTGAAACAGCGAGTCGACGACGGGGTCTGCGTGTTGGGGATGCGGTTCACCGGCGACCCGGTGGTGCCGGCGGAACGGTTCGAACGACTTCGAGCCGAATTCGGCGACGGGTTCGTCGGCATCGAGATCGACTCGTCGGAGGGCAACCCGCACGGTCATCGGAAGCAGGCGCATTCGGTGCTCACCGAGGATCTGATCGACGAACCCGGACAACCGACGTATGAGGCATTGCAGCAGGTGCTCGAGCACTTTCGAACGCGGTTATTGCCCGCGTGAGGCCGTAGAACGGTCCGATTGGCCCATTTCGGCCGATTGGCCGCAGCGAACCGGGAAAAGGTGAATTTGCCCCCGTGATCGGTCGATGGAACCCCGTAGGCAAAATCCGGCGGTTCTATGGCAGAGCAACACGAACAAGACAGCTGGGCAGGTAAGCCCGTCGCCGCGTTCGTTCTGCGCGCCCTTGCCTTCCTCGTGCCAATCGCCGTGTCGATCGTGTTTGTGATGTGGGCGACAAAGATCTGGCCGCGCCCCTTGGGCGTGTTGCCGACGGTGTCCTGGTTCCTGATGTTGTTCATTTCGTCAACCGGTCTGCTGCTGTTGGTCGAGCGCATGACGCGTCGATTGCTGCCCATCGTCGCGCTGCTTCGCCTGACGCTGGTCTTCCCCGACGAGGCGCCATCTCGTTTCAAGCTCGCCATGCGCACCAACACGGTGCGTCAGCTGCAACGCAAACTCGAGGCGGATGAACTCGATGCCGACGGCACGCCGGTCGAGGCTGCCGAGGCTCTGCTCCAGTTGGCGAATCAGCTCAACGATCACGATCGCAAGACCCGTGGCCACACCGAGCGCGTCCGGGCCTACACGATGATGATCGGTGAGGAGATGGGCCTCACCGACGACGAGTTGAACAAGTTGCACTGGGCCGGGTTGGTGCACGACATCGGCAAGCTCACGGTTCCGGCCGAGATTCTGAACCTGCCCGGCCGCCCCAACGCCGAGCAATGGAAGATTCTCAAACAGCACCCGCGGGCGGGCATGGACATGGTCGGCCCGCTGCGACCGTGGTTGGGGGAATGGGCCGATGCGACGGGCCATCACCACGAGCGATGGGACGGGGACGGATATCCGTACGGGCTCGCGGGAGAGGACATCTCGCTGGCCGGCCGAATCGTCGCCGTGGCCGACGCGTTCGACGTCATCACGTCCATTCGTTCGTACAAGCAAGCCGGCTCTCCCGCCGAGGGGCGCCAAGAGATCGCCCGCTGCGCCGGTACGCAGTTCGATCCGATGGTGGTGAAGGCGTTCCTGCGAATCTCGCTCGGCCGTCTGCGCTCCGCTATGGGACCGTTGTCTTGGGTCGCGCAGGCACCGATCCTGGTGCGACTTCCCGTGTCGGCGGCTGCTTCGCCCCTCGCGTCGGCTGCCGTTGCCGCGGCAGCGGTCGTCACGGCCGGCGCGGCGGTCGCGCCCAGCGTGGCCGACGTGCCGCAAGCGCTGGAAGAACCGCCACCGAGTTCGATTGCGTTCGCCGCCCCCGAACTCACCAGGAGGGTGTTCACCGTGCAAGAAGACGGCACCCTTATCATCGTGCCGTCGGAACTCGCCACCACGCCGCCCGACTCGGTCGTGATCACGGTCGGCAATATCCCGGCTCGGGTCGACGCGACCGGATCGATCGTCGTCACGCCGCCCTCGAACTTCCACGGGGCGATCAACATTCCGATCGAGCTCTGCTGGGAGGATCTGTGTGAGGAATCGCTCGTCGCCGTCCAGGTCGCCGCTGTGAACGACCCGCCCATATTGGTTGAGGACCCGGTCGCTTCGGTACTGGCCGGCGAAACCGTCGAGATCGACGTGCTCGCCAACGACTTCGACCCCGATGGCGACGCCTTGGAGATCGTCGCCGCCAGTACCGACCTATCGCAGATCGATGGGTTCCGCCGCCAGACACAAGGCGATGTCGTCGTTGTCGACAACCGCCTGTTCTTCCGGCCACCCGCCTCGGCTTCGCGCCGGGTTCGGGTTGGCTATCGCGTGGAGGACGGCAACGGCGGCGCCGCAGTCGGCGTGGCTTCGGTCGACGTCGAGGCGCTGCCTCCCGAGACGACGACCACTACGACCGCTCCGACCATCACGGTCACTCCCACAACGACTGCTCCCACGACGACCGCCGCGCCGACAACAACGACCACGATCGCTCCGAGCGTGCCAACCGCGAATGACGACAGCGCCGGCGTCCTCGAAGGTGGTTCGGTAACGATCGCTGTGTTGGCCAACGACACCGACGCTCGTGCGGTCCTCGATCCGTCCACCCTCCGGCTGGCGGTCGCTCCGACCCGCGGTACTGCTGTCGTGACCGGGTCCGGCATCGTGTACACCGCGACGGGCTACCTCGTCGGGGTCGACGGGTTCGCCTACGAGATCTGCAACGACGTCGGCAACTGCGACACGGCCACGGTGGTCGTGACCATCACCGACGTGAACAACGCCCCGAGCTTCTTCAACGGCGGCGGCGTCACGGTGACCGAGGACAGCGGAGCGTATTCCGGCGGTTGGGCCACGGGCATTTCTCCGGGTCCGGCCAGCGAATCCGGCCAGTCGGTCACCTTTTCGGTGACCGGGTTCGACCCGACGCTGTTCACCACAACGGGACGGCCGTCGGTCGCCGGAAGCGGCGCGTTGAGCTTCACGCCCCGGGCAAACGCCAACGGCACGACGTCCCTGACGGTCATCGCGACCGACAACGGGGGGCGGCTCAATGGCGGGTCGGACACGTCTGCATCGCAGACCGTCACGCTCGTAGTGACGCCGGTGAACGATCCGCCGTCCTATACCGCCGGGGCATCTACCGTCAACGCGACCGAGGACACCCCGTTCTCCGGCTCATGGGCCACCGCGATCGTCGGCGGCCCGGCCGAAGAAGCCGGCGATTCGGTGACGTTCACCCTCACCGGGTTCCTCTCGAGCCTGTTCGACGCCGCCGGTCAGCCTGCGCTGGCTGCTGACGGCACGCTCTCGTTCACGCCCGCATTGAACAAGACCGGGACGACAACCGTGACGGTCGAAGCCAAGGATGCAGCCGGGGCGCAAGCGGCGACCGCAACGTTCGACATCGTCATCGCCGGCGACAACGACGCGCCGGTTCCGGTCGATGACGCTGCGACCGTGGTGGAGGACACGACCACGTGGTTGCTCGTCTTCGCCAACGACACAAACGCCGATCCCGACCATCTCAACGCCGAGCTGACGGCGTCGCTTCCGAAGGTGCTCAGCGACAACGGTGGCGTGCTGGTGCTCGATGGCATGAATCGCATCCGCTACACCCCGCCGCCGGATTTCTCCGGCATCGACACGTTTGCCTACCAACTCACCGATCCGGCCGCAGCGGTCGGAACCGCCACGGTCACGGTCACGGTGACGCCGGTGAACGATCCGCCCGTCCTGGCAAAGGACTCTTTCCTCGCCGTCGGTCCGACGCTGCTCGCCGCCGGCGATGGCCTGCTCGCGAACGACTACGACGAGGACGGTGATTCGTTGGTCGTCACCGGCAACACCTCGGGTGCACACGGGTCGGCCGTCGTCGCGCCGGACGGCTCGGTGCTCTACACGCCCTCGGGGCTTTCGTACGGCATCGACTCGTTCACCTATACCGTTACCGATGGCGCAGCTTCCCGCACCACCACGGTGTATGTCTTCGTTGGCGCCGGTGCCGAAACGACGACCATGTACCTCGACGAACCGTCGACGCCCGACGGCACTGGGCGTTTCGACCTGCTGACCGTGCCCCTCCCCACCTCTGGTGCCGAGGGAGATCACGACGTCGATGGTCAGCCGGGCACGATGCTGTACGACGCCAACGATGCCGCCGCCGTCGGTCCGACGTCGTACACCTGGCATGTGGACGTCGTCGACAACGTCACCGTGCGCAGTCCGATTTCTGCAGAGCTGTGGGTGCAGGCCAACGACGCCGTCGCGACGCGCGATGCGCACGTAGAGGTGAGCTTCCAGGATTGTGACGCCGGCGGCGTCGGTTGTACGACCATCGCCTCGGCCGGCGTGCATCTACCGGTCGGGCCGGGCTGGAGCCGAGTGGAAGTAGCGCTGGGATCTAACGACTACGTCGTTGTTGCCGGCCACGAACTGGTTGTGGAGCTGCGCGTGCGCCACCGCAACATCAGACTCGCCACCTCGGGCGACCGACCCTCGTCATTGTCGTTCACCACCAACCCCGCACCGATCGCCAACAACTACTCCGCCACGATCGACGAAAACACCTCGTACTCCGTCGACGTCGTCACGCCGAGTCAGGAAAGCGACTTCGACCGCATAACGATCGTCAGCGCTCCAGCCAATGTGACCGCAGATATCGACCCGGCCGATGTCACGGGTCAAACGTTGCGGTTTACGCCCGATCCTCTGGTGAACGGCGATGATTTCGACGTGTTCTTCCGATTGGTCGACACCTTTGGCCAGGTTTCGGACACCAAGCGCCTCCGCGTCGACGTGACGCCGGTGAACAGCCCACCGGTCTTCGATGACCCGGGTCTGATCAGTGTCTCGACGAACGACAGCCAGCAGAACTCGTTCTCCATGCCGATCACGGGCATCGGACCAGGAGCGCCCGATGAGACTGCCAGCGACTACTCCTATCGGATCGCTGCGACAAGGGATCCGTTTGGGGCCGTCATGTACCACACGCACGACGTCCTGATCGGCGGCGTCTTCCCGATCCTCGGTGTCGACTTCCCCAGTTTCGACTACTACAACCCCCCGTTCCCCCTCGCCGGATCCTACGGCGCAGTCGAACTCCGAGGCGACGACGGTGAGTGGGCCGAATTCGACGTCGAGCTCGTCGAGCTCGATGGCGGCGGCAACGTTGTTGCCGTCAGCGAGGACACATTCACGGTGAGGGTCACGATCGTCGACTGATCCTTCGCCGGTTGAGCACGCTGGAGCACCGGACCCTGCCCTGTAGGGTGGCCGGGATGTCGGAGTCAGAGCTTCTCGCAGGCCTCAATGCTGCCCAATACGACGCGGTGCTGCACGGGGACGGGCCGTTGTTGGTCGTGGCCGGCGCGGGCTCGGGCAAGACCCGCGTGCTCACCCACCGCATCGCGCACCTGATGCAAGAACACCAGGTGTCGCCGTTCGAGATCCTGGCCATCACCTTTACCAACAAGGCGGCCGACGAAATGAAGAACCGGGTCGGCGCACTCGTCGGTCCGGTCGCCGAGAAGATGTGGGTCTCGACGTTCCACTCGGCGTGCGTGCGTATTCTCCGACGCGACGCGAAGCGCTTGGGTTATCCGTCGGGGTTCACCATCTACGACCAGTCTGACGCGGTGCGGCTCACCACCTATGTGCTGCGCGATCTCAACATCGACACCAAGAAGTTTCCGCCTCGCTCGGTGCATGCCAGCATCAGCGCTGCGAAGAACGATGGTCTCGGTCCGATCGACTACGTCGACCGGGCGCAGACGATCTTCGAGAAACGCATCGGCGAGGTCTTCACCGAGTATCAGGCCCGGCTGCACAAGGCCGGGGCGATGGATTTCGACGATCTGCTCGGTCAAACCGTCGAGTTGTTCAAACGCTGTCCGGACGTTCTCGAGAGCTATCAGCGCCGGTTCAAATACATCCTGGTCGACGAATACCAAGATACGAACCACGTACAGAACGAGCTGGTGCTGCAGCTCGCATCGTCGCACCGAAATATCTGCGTCGTCGGCGACAGTGATCAATCCGTCTACCGATTTCGCGGCGCCGACATCCGCAACATTCTCGAATTCGAGGAAGCCTTTCCCGACACCACGGTCATCGTGTTGGAACAGAACTACCGGTCGACGCAGAACATCCTCGATGCGGCCAACGCTGTCATCTCTCGGAACATGGGCCGCAAACCGAAGGAGCTGTGGACCGAGCAAGAGGGTGGCGAAGCCATCGTGCGCTACCACGCCGACGACGAGAGCGACGAGGCGCAGTTCATCGCCAACACCATGTCGCGGCTCCACGACGACGAGCACATCCGGTGGGGCGATCAGGCGGTCTTTTATCGAACCAATGCCCAAAGCCGCGCGCTGGAGGAGTATCTGGTTCGGGTCGGCATCCCGTACAAAGTCCTCGGCGGCACCCGGTTCTACGATCGCCGCGAGGTCAAAGACGTCATGGCCTACGTCAAGGTGGCGGCCAACGCGAGCGATGAAGTCAGTATCAAGCGGGTCATCAACACGCCAAAACGCGGCGTGGGCGACAGCTCGGTTGCCAAGATCGACGTGTTTGCCCGTGCGCGCGGCTTGGAGTTCGTCGAAGCGCTGCGCCGGTACGACGAAGCCGGCGTCAGCGGTCGCGCTGTGCGCGGCATCGACACGTTCCTCGTCTTGCTCGACGAGCTCACCGAACTCACCAGCGGCCCACCGGCCGAGCTCCTCGAGGCCATCCTCGATCGCACCGGCTACGTCGCCGAACTGCAAGAGGAGCACTCGATCGAGTCCGAAGGCCGGCTCGAGAACCTCGGCGAGCTGATCGGTGTCGCCCGCGACTTCGAAACCGTCGAACAGTTCCTCGAATCCACCAGCCTCACCGCCGACACCGACGCACTCGACGACGACGAGTCGCAGGTCGTGTTGATGACCTTGCACTCGGCCAAGGGTCTCGAGTTCCCCGTGGTGTTCGTGATGGGGCTCGAAGACGGCGTCTTCCCTCACATGCGCTCCATCGGTGAACCCGACGAACTCGAAGAAGAGCGACGCCTCGCCTACGTCGGCATCACTCGCGCCCAGCAGCGCTTGCACCTCACCCATGCGTGGAGCCGAATGTTGCATGGCACCACGCAGTACAACCCGCCGAGTCGGTTCCTCGACGAGATCCCCGCAGCGCTCACGCGCGAGGCGGAGGGCAGCCGGAACACCCGCGAACGACGACGCTCGTCCACCTACGGAAGCGGTGGCTACTCGTCGTCCGGCTCGGGATCCGGCTACGGCTCGTCGAGTTCGCGTGCCGCGCATCGCGAAGACCGGATCGATGCCGCTCTACGCCCCACCGGCCCGACACCCTCCGGCGCCGATGAGTTGGGCCTGCGGATTGGCGACGACGTCCGGCACAAGAAGTGGGGCGAAGGCGTGATCATCGACATCTCCGGCGTCGGCGACAAGACCGAAGCCCGGGTGCGGTTTCCGGCCATCGGCGAGAAGCACCTGCTCCTCAGCTGGGCGCCGCTCGAGAAGATCTGATCTCGCCCGCTGCTGCCGTCTCGGACCCGGTTCCTATACTGACCGGCATGTCGTTGCCCGATGCTGAAGGTTATGGCGAGGCGTTCGACCAGGTATTCGCGCGAGTGGCCGAGGAACGTCGCACGCCATTCATGATGCTGGTTTGGGCCTACCTCACCGGTCGCCAGCTCGAAGCTTGGCTGCATGACGCGCTCGCTCCCGACGGGTTGGGGACCTCCGACTATGGCGTCCTGGCGAGTTTGTGGCTGCACGGCGCGCCGCACCGGTTGTCGGCGGGCGAGTTGTCGGGCCGACTCGTGCAGACCTCCGGTGGTACCACCAAGACGCTCCAGCGCTTGTTGGCGCAGGGATACGTCACCCGGATCACCGATCCCGAAGACGGCCGCCGTTCATTGGTCGAGCTGACGCCGGCCGGTTTGACGATGGCCGAAGAGGTGCTCGATCGCGTGGTCGCCCGATTCGATCAGGATCTCGGCGATCTGGCCGAAACGCAACGAGCCGAGGTACTGACCGGGTTGCAGAGCCTGTCCGGTCAGTTGGCCGAGCGGCTCAACCAGAGCTAACCGGCGCTGGTGTCGACGGGTTGATCGCGCACCCCCGCGACGTCGACGATCACGTGGCCCTCTTCGATCTCGACCGAGAGGGACGTGAGCCCTCGGCCATCGGGCGGAAACGTCTCCGTAGGATCGCATTGATTGAAGAACTTGCTCTTGTCACGGTCCCAGTCGGCCAAACAGCCGTCGGCAGCTCCGGGTACGAGCGCTTCGAAGGCATGCCATTCCCGCTCGGGGTCGGTGCCGAGGTGGGTGAGCCAGATATCGCGACCGCGCTCGGTGGGATCGGGGTAGAACAGCGGACCGTTTCGACCGATTTCTTCGCTGATGCGACCGATGACGCCGGCGTCGAAGACATCGTCGCCAAGCTTGGGAATGACATCGTCGCTCGAACCCGAGGCCCAGAGCACCAGCGCCGCTATCGCGACGGCGATCAACACCCCGGCGAGGCCGACGATTACCGCGCTCTTTGCGTCTGGTCCTTTGGCAACTGGCATGATTCTTGGCCCACTAGGGGAGTCGGGAGGCAGGCCGCCTAGTATCGCCGCAGACAACTCACAAGACCACGCCGGAGGCTAATCGGTGGATCTTTTCGAATACCAAGGAAAGCAATTCTTCGCTCGATATGGGATGCCCATTTCCGAGGGAGCCATTGCGTTCGATGTCGATGAAGCCGTGGCTCACGCCGAGCGACTCGGCACGCCGGTCATGGTCAAGGCGCAAGTCCATGCCGGTGGCCGTGGGAAGGCCGGCGGCGTCAAGTTCGCCGCGACCATCGACGATGTCCGCGAGCACGCCGGGAACATCTTCGGCCTCGACATCAAGGGCCACATCGTCAAGCGGGTTTGGATCGAGAAGGCGTCCGACATCGCAGAGGAGTACTACGCGAGCTTCACCCTCGATCGCAGCCGGAAGAAGCACCTCGGCATGCTCAGCGCCGAGGGCGGCGTCGAGATCGAAACCGTCGCCGAAGAAAACCCCGAGGCCATTTCGAAGGTGTGGATCGACCCGGTCGATGGTTTGACCGAAGAGGTGTGCCGGGCCTGGGTCGAGGGGGCGAACCTCAACCCCAAAGCCAACGACGGCGCCGTCGACATCTTGTTGAAGCTCTACACCGCCTACACCGAGGGCGATGCCGACTTGTGCGAGATCAACCCGCTCATCCTCACTCCCGAGGGTGTGGTGCACGTGCTCGACGCCAAGGTCACGCTCGATGGCAACGCCGAGTTCCGCCACGACGACTACAGCCAGTACGACGAAACCCAACCTCGCGATGAGCGCGA
>RCMY010001114.1_pt1 | contig 25495 bp, 28 predicted proteins | sample 2041341 | NCBI WGS metagenome assembly RCMY01 (sample SAMN09708234, study PRJNA481090) | Marine sediment metagenome, whole genome shotgun sequencing project.
GGCAAAAATTGCCAATCTTTAAAAACAGACGAATAGTTACTTCACGTTTTGGAATCGCGTCTAAAGACCTCAATCAAGTTGAACATCAGAACACAGAAAACGACCCATATAAACCCGGCTATAAATCCACCGGCGATATCCGAGGGAAAGTGAACCCCGAGATATATGCGACTGATTCCTATGCTTAGAATAAGAAGAGTCAACATCACGATGGCACCAACTTTCAAAAATGGGTTCATTTTGAAATGATACATAAGGTAAATCAGAAATCCGTAAAAGGCCATGGCGCTCATAGCATGACCGCTGGGGTAGCTCAAGGTCTCTACCGAAACCAAATGTTCGATATCAGGTCGGGCCCGATCTATAAATCGTTTCAATATCATATTTGACAAGGTAGCCAAAACCAAAACTATGCTGATTTGGGCAATATATTTCCAGCTCTTAAAAACCACGGTCGATACAATAATGAAGATGCTACCAATGACAAGATATCCATAGATGTCCCCGATATGCGTTATCCAAACGAAAAATTCCGTTCGAGCGGGGGTGCGGAACGATATGATATAATCTGTAATCTGGGAATCACTAGCGGCCAACTCCCCTTCCTTTAACTCCTCGGTAAGTTCAATGAAAAGATTTATACCGCCGACCACGATGATTAAGGCTACCGAAACGGTAATGATATAAGGTAGGTACGGGCTATATTGCTTAAAAAGAGGCGCTAGAACCGCTCTTAAATTCTGTATAAATTTCTTAATAATTTCTTTCATACGTTAAACCAATAGGACTCTTCGCGAAACTCAATATCATCCAATGATCTTAGAATGGCAAGTCCGTGTTCGATTTTAGCACGATGCGATTGTAATAAAACTTCCGTAGTTAATGGCAAAGTAAACCTCCCTACACTTCTTTATATTCTTCCAATGTAGCTTTCTCGCCGCGTAGGGCCTCTTTTAGCATCGCCTCGTTATTATCGGCCGAGAGGCTAGCCTTTATATCCATCCAAGCACGATGCAAATCTCACGTCAAGCTAGGAGTCTGCACACAAAGATATCCAAAGGAATGTATCTCGGCCGTAAGTTCTTCCTTGAAAATTTTTCGTTCTTCCGACCTACTAACAAACCATTCCGTTAAACTTTTTGCCGTGCCGATTTCGGCCGCTTTTTTAAAACCTCTTTCCGCATCACTATTTTTTTCGACGAGCGCATTCAATTTTTTGGCTATTATTTCGGTATTTGTTTCCAAGTTAAAGAACGTTGGATATAATCAAATATAATTCACCTCAATTTACGCAACGGACTTGATTCGCACAAATAATAAATAGATGCTAAGTAATTGCAAAATTCAAATTGAATTCTTGGATGAAATTGTTAGGACCCACAGTTAAGCGGAGTTAAACTCGGAAAATTCTACTACTCCCTTCAGCACAGATGTTAAAGAACATAGGTTCAACCAAAGCAAAAGCCGTTCGATTAAGAACGGCTTTAAACCATCAAACCTTTGATTGCAATGTATTACCTAGAACAATTGGCTCCCCAAATTTTGTCATCTTGGGTAAAAGCAATCTTCACATTGCTTTCGTCGATACTAATCGCACCGTCAGTACTAACCAAAGTATTTTGGTTCTTTTCCATTTCGATATCCTTTAAACTAGGGATACTATTAGAGAAATTAAAGGTGTACGAATTGCCGACTTTAACAACAGTAACCTGACCATCTTCGACGGAGATGTCCGTACTGCTCTCTGAGTCGGAATAGTTGACAGATCCTTGATACTGGCCGACGAAAAGATTATCGTCGGCAGGGTCATTATCGTTATCACAAGAAGCGGCCAGAGCCACAACAAAAAACAACATTCCTAGAATTTTAAAAGACTTTTTCATAATGTTTACATTTTTTTAAATGAAAAGCAAATGTAAGATTTAGGGCAAAACTGCTAAAACATATTAAAGGCTCCATTGCGTTAATGATTAACTCAATCAGAAAAGTTGATTGTTGCTGTCTGCAAAACCTCTAAATTGCTATCTCAATGAGCGTATATCGAACGTTTGAGACCCCCCATATTAGCAAGGATAAATTCGATTCCGCATAAAAATATTAGCATGAAATCAAAACTGTTCGGCTTGGCTGCCGCCATGACCAAAAGCCGTAAAATTACCTTGGCCATAGTAGGTGCCCAATTTCTATATCTAGGGTATCGTTATTTGAAGGATAAAAAACAAAAGAAACTACAAGAATAGAAGTTTTCAAAGCACATGCGTTTATTCTCATATCGCGCTAACTAACTTAATTAAAATGGTAGTATGAAATATATTTTGTGGCCAATGATTATAGTACTCATCATAGGATGGGTCTTGGGCTTTTTAGTATTTAAGATTTTGGGAGCTTTAATTCATATACTTCTGGTAATCGCCCTGATATTAGTTGTCTATAACTTTATAACTGGTAAGGGTAAATCAGCTAGCTAGTCAATACTATGTCATTTGGGTTGTTATTTCTTTTATTCCCGGTACATCCAAAATTGAAAACCTATGACCGACACCGTTGACCATGAAAAGTTCAAATGGCGGCATCTGCCGTCCCTAATCGTTGATACCTATAAGGAATGGATGGCGGACGATCCCTTTCGTTTGAGTGCCATCGTAGCTTACTATGCTGTTTTGTCGCTTCCTGCATTATTGGTAATTATCCTAAATATTGTGGGAAGCATCTGGGGTACCGAGGTAGTACAGGGCGAATTGACTGAAGAATTTACAGCAGCCTTGGGTGCGGACACTGCTAAGGCCATCGAAGGTATGATTGCCGAATCGAGCAACGTAAAAAAGAATACGATATCAACCATAATCGGTATTGCTACACTCCTCTATGGGGCGACCGGTGTCTTTTATCAATTGAAAATCTCTTTGAATCAGATATGGTCAATCAAACCGGACCCAAAAGCCCCGGTGAAAAAAATAGTTATCGACCGCGCCAGAAGTTTTGCCTTTATTTTGGTCATCGGTTTTCTACTGCTTATCAGTTTTATAATGACTACAGCAATTTCTGCCCTGAGTAATTTCATTATTTCTAATTTACCGGATGTATTCCTTTATCTCGCTTATGTAATCGATACTGTCGTATCATTGGGACTTATATCATTACTTTTCGCTTTAATGTTCAGGTACCTACCAGATGTCAAAATCGAATGGAAAACGGTATGGGTCGGAGCAATTTTAACTGGAGTACTATTTATCATTGGAAAATTACTTCTAAGCCTTTATTTTGTGCAGATGGATCCCGGATCGACCTATGGGGCGGCAGGTTCCATTGTACTAATTCTGCTTTGGGCTTCTTACTCATGCTTAATACTATTTTTTGGGGCCGAGTTTACCTCCATCTACGCCAATCGATACGGTAGTGGTATTAAACCCAGTGAGATAGCGGTCAAAGAGGATTCAGAATAAAATTGGATTTCTGTTTCCTTCGGCAATAAAATCTCTCTAATCCTTTATAAAGAGCATATGGATTTGTTAACAACTCTGTTCATTCCGTTATATGTGAATTGGGATTTATTCCATAATTTTGGATTTTATCCTATAAAAGATGACTGTGTATCGAAATTACGATTTGAAAGTAATACGTGAACTTATGAAGGAGATTGGCCGGCACAGATATGAGGAGGCCTTGAAGAACATGCAAGTTTCGCAAAGACCGCTGACTATGACTGGATGGTATTTGGAAGCGAGTCAACATTATCTAAAACTGTGCTACCGCTATCCAAGTAGGTATATTTTGATGTTAATGGATGTCGACCGCTATGAAAATTTGCCAAGATACGGATGGGAGCGGATTAGCACCACAAAATCGGATACAGTCAAATATTCATTGTAAAAGAATACTTGCCTTGACTAAAATCATATACTTTGTCCTACTGAAGTGGGATGTAGTTTTAGACCTAATCGGTTTGAGGGTGTGATAAGACCGGATAGGTTAATTCATCACGGTAATTTTCTCGGTGCCTTACCCAAGAGCACATGAAAAAAGCATTTATACCAAAAATATGGATAAAAAAGAAGCAGATAAGGATACGGAGTTCGTAAAAGAAGAACACGACAAGAAACAAAGCTACATCTTTCAAAAGACCAAAATTACCAAGGTCGGGGTCATAATCGTAGTCGCTTTCTTGATATTGATTATTATTGGATTGGTAGTTTCGGGGACCGATTTTTTTAATTCTTCCCTCTAAATGTACGGAAGACCTAATAGAAAGATTATTAATGATCTGGAAGAAATTCCAGACGTGTACAACAGTGATGATGAAGAGGAATTCCCCAGTGCGGGATTTGAGATATTACGTTCATTGAGACTGATGGTCTTCAATGTACCATCGCAATTTGGAGGTGGCGGAGTCGGTATCGTCAGTAATAATGAGAGGTTACTCAAAACCTTGATGAACGTAGGTTCTTACGATTTGTCGTTGGGTAGAATTTACGAAGGGCATGTCAACGCCCTGTCACTAATCGAAAGTTTTGGAACTTGCTGGCAGAAAGAGAGTATTTCGCGGAGGCGGTTTCCGGAAAGCTTTTTGGAATATGAAACTCCGAACTCAATTCAGGACCCTTGAATTATATTTGAACTCATTTAGATTTTTTCTTTTACCTGCGATTTTCACATTTTGCACCCTAATTTCCAATGCATAATCCGTTTACGGTTATAATCTAAAGGTATAGGGTCAAACTATCGTCTAAAAGAAAAATAGTTTTGTATCAATTGTGAAAAAATGAAGGAAACGTACGGAACATCTGCCATTTTTTTCGGTGTCTATTATTTGTGGGTACAGTTTCATACGTATGTAGACGTCTTGGAAAACAGTGTCAATAGCATGGTGAACTATCTTGGAAAGGATGAAACAGAAGTTCTACTAGCAAAGAAGCTATTTATTATACATTTGGCCTACGAACTGTTGGATGCGCTTCGACAGTCCCCTATCGAAGACCCCCAACTTTTTGAACCTTTGGCCAAGCCCTGGATGCAATGTGAAGAATTGGAGAAATGTTCCGGACGACAGGACTTGGCACGCCTATTGGTCCGATTCGATCAAGAAACCCTATCATGGTGCCATGAACTCATAGTTTTACCGGGTATTGATCTTCCAACATCTAGGTTCCTACTCTTGACCATTACCCAAGCCAGCCAAAGTATCGAATCATTGACGGCTCAGCGATAAGATCAGCCTAACTTCCTTTAGGTTCATTTTGATATTACCAGTGGTCCGCTTATTTTGTGAAATAACCGCGTAGTTCTCGACCGTTCAATCATACCCATCATCTTTGCACGCCTTTAAGCAATCGTTCCCTATCGAAATTTACGTTATCGTTCGCGTGCAGTACAGTAACATCGCCCGTAGATTCGAGGACCACGGCCAGCACCTCATCAAAATGTCTCACATTGGCTTCCCGCAATTTTGCGATCAAATCGTCTTCACTGATATTTGTTTTGGCAAGGTTCCCATAGAGTATTTCGTTGCCATCCATAATTAACATTGGCGTATTCGTAAGTAAATCGGAAAGCATGCTGGACTTCCTTTTTACAAAAGAAAAAAGTGTCTGAAAAGAGATTATAGCCGCTAATGCAACCGTACCCTTAAGTATCGACTGATTGGTATTCATTACTACGGAAGCCAAGATTGAACCTATGGCAATTGTAGAGGCAAAATCGAAACTTGACATTTTGGCAAAGGTTCGGAGTCCTGAAATTCGGGTTATCAAGATGATGATGCTAAAAATCAATAAAACAGAAAAAAATACGATTATTAAGGTTGAAAAAGATTCAGAAATCCAGTTGCTCATAGGTGCAATATTTGGTTAGGATATATAGTAAAATAGAGATATTTTTGAAACGGATGTAGAGACAAAAAAAAGGCGCCCGTTAGGGCGCCCGATACACAATTCACATTCATTAATGCAAGCTTTCCAACGAATCGTTTTTCGCGATATCTTGCTGGATGTCATCCCTTTGGGAAATTAATAAATTCCTTAATCCAACAGGTAAATTATCGTACTCGATGACATCATTGTATTCATCGATGGCCGCTTTGTCACCCCTAATGGATTCTTCAAGCATAGATTCATCCTCATCCGCGGAAAAGAGCGATTTTACATCCATCCAAGCGCGGTGAATGCTGCCTTTAAAAGTACCATCTACGTCAAAATCGGTATACGCATTTTGGATTTCGCGTTTCAGGCTCAAGTTGAATTCCTTTCTTTTAGAGGCTTTGTTCTGAAAATAGGTTCTCAGTGCTGCTCCCTCTGCATTTTTAGCTGCCTTTTCGTATCCCTTAAATCCATCCTCGTTTTTTTCTAGGATTTCTTTAATCTCGTCGAATATTTCGCTTTTGTCTCTACTCATGATATTTTATGTTTTAAAGTTTGTGAAATGTACCGATTAACAGGGGTCCCGATGATTCTTATACGATGAAATGTTGACTGTAATCAATCAGATTCTAACAATCGCTTCAAAATTTTCAAATTTGCCCTCATTCCTAAAACGAATTAATCTTAAATTTGTCTAGAATATCCATCTCGAACCCAAGAATCAAATTCCACATGTACGTTCCGATCCAAAGAAAAGACACCCAGTTCCTTCCTGATTCTAGCCGGGTCATCGCCCGGTTTTTTAACAACGGTGATCAGCGCACTTCAGAGCTGATACAGCGGGTCCGCAATCTCGATGAGGCTTTGGTCAATAGGGAATTGGAGCATACCCTACGGGAATTCGCCGGCCGTCATCGGAATATTTCCCAAATTTTTCATAGGCACTTCGAAAACCATAAGGGGCTGATCGAACATCTGGAATTGGATCCGGACCAATTTTCGAAAGAGGAGAAATTGTTGATCGGTTCGTATGCCACCATGGAATATTCCATTGAATCGGCGGCAATGTTCAACCCTTCGATCGTAGAGGATTTTGACCAATCTTTTTTGGCGACGGGCGAAAAAAGGGTGATTATCTCCTTCCGTGCTACGGGCGAGGGGCATTTGTCCTCCATTGTGTTTCGCCGGGGTATACTTGATGCCAACAACGATTTTCATCCGAACAAGGTCCGGAACCATATTGATATGGCGAAAATCGGGCAAAAAAAATCCTATGATAAGGGCCGGTTCGTTCAAAAGCTTAAGGAGATGGAAATACCGCCCCGGTATTCGTCGACCATCATGGACGATTTGCCCGATCATTTTGAATACCACCAGTTGAAATCGGCCGTGGGTAGGGTGCTTACCAATGGTATCAGCATGAACAATCGCCTTGCCTTGGAAGAGATGACCTGGCTTGTCGATTCTTACTATGATGTGGAATTCAGTCTGGATTCCGATATATCCGAGCGGGTCATATTCCCAATTTCCCCTTCCGAAAGCAGGGGAATCGAGGATGCCAGGTTCGTGCGTTTTACCGATGAAGATGGTTCCACCAAGATATACGCGACCTATACGGCCTATGATGGTCATACCATCCTGCCGAAATTACTCTCGACCGACGATTTCAGCACTTTTCGTATCATGCCCATGCACGGTAAAGCGGCCCAGAACAAAAATTTTGCCCTCTTCCCCCAAAAAATAAAGGGTAAATACGCCGTTCTAGCTCGGGTCGACGGAGTCAATAATTACATCATGTTCTCCGATCGTGCTACGCTATGGCACGATCCTATCAAAATCCAAGAACCTAAATACCCCTGGGAGTTTACCCAAATCGGCAATTGTGGTGCCCCATTATGGACGGAGGAAGGCTGGCTGGTCATCACCCATGGCGTTGGCCCCATGCGGCGCTATTGCATCGGAGCTTCGCTGTTTGATCTCGACGATCCCACCAAACAGATCGCAAGACTTTCTGAACCATTACTATCGCCCTTGGAAGTAGAACGCGAAGGTTACGTGCCCAATGTGGTCTATTCCTGCGGATCGATGATCAATAAAGGTAGTTTGGTTCTCCCCTATGCGGTTTCTGATTATTCATCATCCTATGCGACCGTCGAAATGGATGAATTGATGCAGGCGCTCAAAGGTTGAGGGGTTGAAAGTTGCAAGTTACTGGTTACTGGTTACTGGTTGCAGGTTACTGATCGCAGATTTGAAAAAGGGTTGAAGGTTCTATCGCTACTTGGTAGTTGTTTGAGATTCATCGACCCTAGAGTAACTCCGGACTTTGAATTGTACTTAATACTTTGTACCTCTAACCGCGTACCTCGTATTTGAATTTCGAAGAACCATTTCATAAGCCTCGATATATTCCGAAACCATCCTTTCGACACTGAACTGTTCTTGGGCATGGGCCCTGACGTAGTGTGGATCCAAGGCTTGTACCCTTTCCACTGCCTTTATAGCGGTCTGTTCGTCTTGCACCAAAAATCCGGTTGCGCCGTTTTCGATCAGTTCGGACATGCTTCCACGGTCAAAGGCAATGACCGGTGTACCGCACATCATCGCTTCGGCTACGCTCAATCCGAAAGGTTCGTCGAACAGAATGGGATGCAATAAGGCTTTTGCTTCCCCCAAAAGACGATTGCCCTCGGTTTGGTCGACATTTCCCAGATAAATAACGTTTTTACCATCGATTCGCGGATGTATATGTTCATCGTAGTATGTCCGGTCTTGGATCAGTCCGGCAATAATAAGACGACAGCCCGATTTTTCGGCAATATCAAGTGCTTCGCGTGTGCCTTTGTCGGGATGAATCCTGCCATAGAACAGCAGATAGTCCCCTTTCTTTGCGGTAAACTTGAATTTCTCGGAATCGATACCGTGGTAGATAGTGCGCTGGTATTGCAATTCGGAATGTCTATCGGCATCTGAAATAGAAATATAGGCATTCGACGCATTGTACTTTTTGTAAACGGGAATTATCTTTTCCGAAGAGAAACCATGAATCGTGGTAATCATCGGAGTAGCTATCAGACGGGAATAAGTAAGCGGTAGAAAGTCAAAATGGTTATGGATAATGTCGAACTGAGCAGCCTTTTCCATCAAATTGGCGATGTGCAGGCCTTCCCAGACCTTGGCATCGATATTCGGGTCTTCTGCATAGGGCTTGGGACAAACGGCATCCAATTTTCCGGATGTAATAGAATCTCCCGTAGCGAAAAGGGTCACGTCATGGCCTTTCGCTACAAGACCTTCGGTCAGGTTCGAGGCCACCAGCTCCCACGGTCCGTACTGCCGTGGGGGCGTTCGCCAAGCGATGGGTGATAATATGGCAATACGCATCAAATTTGGAATTCTTCGAAAGCCATACGGGCCAGCAGATAACTGATCGTCGATTCCGCGCCTTGGTTCAGGTTTATAGTTTCCAGTTCCAGTCCGTCATAACAGCCACCCGTGCACGGGTTGTAAAGAGTCTGGTGCAATGGGTTTTTTCCGAGGAACCAAGCGAATGCATCTTCCATGAGGGCATCGTATCCCGCATTGGGGAAAATCTGATGAAAGAATCGTAGCGCGAGTATAGTGTAGGCCACGTCGATGGGCTGCTCTCCACCGATAAATTCCGTATTGAATTCATCCTTTTTTTTATGCCAATTTTTGTTTGATATGACACGAATGCTGCCGTCGACCATTATTTTGGACAACAGAAAGTCAAAGGATTCTTGGGCGATTTTTCGGTATTTTGTATCCAAAGTCATGGCATAGGCCATCAAGAGAGCTTGGGGCAGCACACTATTGCCATAGGTCAGGTAACTTTCGAACCAATGCCATTCTTTGTCGGCTTCCCCATCGTAAAACAAGACCAGTCGGTCGGCAAATGTCTTGACCTTTGCATTGACACATTCGTGTTCTTCAAAATGATTGTAATAATAGAGTCCTTTTATCATGAATGCAATCGCGCGGGGCGACCGGGCCTCGTCCATGGCCGTTACCGCCTGCTCTAAAACAAATTTGGCCTTCTCTTCCATGGGCGCATACTTTTCGGGCAGGGACTTCACCATCGAAAGCAGATAGCCCAATGCCCAAATGGCCCTACCGCAGGCATCCTCAAGGTTTACGGTTTCGTTTTGATCTGTGAACTGATAGTTTTTGTCCACATAGTTCAGAAATGTGGAATCGTGACGGAAACAACAAAAAACGAAATCGAAGTAGGTCTTAATATATTTTAGGTCCGCTGTGTCGCCGGTCAGTTCGTAATGCTGGCAGAATACAATCAATGCCCTCGCATTATCGTCAAGAGTATAGCCGCTCTCGATGTCCGGTTGATTGATTTTTGAGAACTGGATGATGCCTACATGATCCGTCATTTTTTTAATGTGCTTCAAGTTCAAGACGGGCTTTTTAAACTTTAAGGGCAACGTGCCGTCGAGGGTAATGTCGAAGAGTTCCGCATGTGCAATGGCCGCATTCTCCCATGCAGAGAAGGCCGACGTATGCAAGCCGTTCAGCCGCATTTTTGTACGGGTATCGGGATTGTCCAAAAGGTCGTTCACATGTAGTGCCAATTGCCAGGAATCCTCAAAATCGAAAATCGCTCCGGCTCCGTTCTGTAGCACCTCAAGTGCATGAGGAATCGGTGTTGAAATAACTGGACAGCCACAGCTCAGGGCGTAGACAAACGTGCCGCTAACGGCCTGATTGGGGTCTTTGGAAGTGAACAGGTAGATATCGGTCAGTTGCAGGTACTCCAAAAGATTGTCGAGCGGCAAGAACTCATCGATAAATCTAACGTGGTCTTGAAGTTCGAGGGTATCTATTTTGTCTTTTAGGAATTCGCGATAGGTTTCCCCTTCATGTTTGAACAAGCTGGGATGGGTTTTGCCGATGATACAAAAAACGACGTCCGGATGATTCTCCACAATATCGGGCAGGGCATCCAAAGTAGTTTCTATGCTTTTCCCGGGACCAAGAAATCCAAAAGTTGAGAGAACAGTCTTGCCCTTCAGTCCGTATTTTTGTTTGAGCGTCTGTTTATTCTCGTATTCCACGAGATGGGTGCCGTGAGGAATGACCGTTATTTTATCCGAGGAGATACCATAATCCCTCATTAAAATATCCGCAGAAGTTTGGGTCATAACTACGATTCCTTGCACATACGACGCAATATGTATTACTTTTTCTTTCATTTCTACGGATGGTTCCGGCAGTACGGTGTGAAAGGTTAGCAGTACCGGCTTATCCACATTCTCCAGAAATTCATGAAAGGATGCTTCATTATTTTGGAACAGACCAAACTCGTGCTGCACCATGACCAACCCGATTTCGGAGCGGGAGTTGATATAATAGGCCGCCTGTAGAAAATCCAACGCATAGTCGGTATTTAAGGTGCCCATTACTGTTTGTGAATAAGTGCGCGTCGGTGTACCCGTTTCTAAAGGATATACGCTTAATGTAAAGGAACCGCCGAATTTATCGGTGAGCGCCTTTTCCAGATCTTTAGAATAGGTTGCGATACCGCATTCCCGCGGCGGATATGAAGTGAGCAAAAGTACCTCGGTACAATCGCTTTTTTCCGCAAGTAGCCAATCGATCTGATGGCCAACGCTCAGTTGCGGTAGATACTTTGGACTCTTGGTCTGCTTCTTAAATTTTTTCTGCGTCTTTTTAGATGTGGACTTGCTATTTGTAATTGTACCATTGTTCATGTTCTCTTTCTTTTAAATTGATAGATAAGGGGTGAAAATCGCTTTTGAGGACACAAAGGCCGTCAGAACTTATAATGGTCGGTTGGATTATCGAAAAGTAGGTTTGATACTTTTAATAAGATACTAAAATTAAATCGATTTATTAGTTAGGATGATTACTATCGAGTGAAAAATTAACCCAATTGGATATTTTGGGAACAGGGTATCCAGAAATTTGCAATACAGTTAAATTGTGTGGCAATAGTGTTATTTAAAAGAACTGTATTTGGAGATCGCTAAAATTATGGGTCAACAAAACACGTGATTGCGTTATCCTATTCTACTTTACTCGCCTAATTTCACACTAAACCTATTATTATATATAGGTGTGGCGAATCGATTAAACAAAACATAAACAATAGGATTATGGCAAACAATAAGAAGTCAGCGGGCGAAAGCGATGCAAAAAATAAGCAATTAGACAAGTATATCGTAGATGGCAAGGACAAAGCCTTGACCACAAGGCAGGGCCTGAAGGTGAACGATACCAACAATTCTTTAAAGGCGGGCTCAAGGGGCGCTACGTTATTGGAGGATTTCTTGCTCAGGGAAAAGATCCACAGTTTTGACCATGAGCGTATTCCAGAACGCATCGTTCACGCACGGGGCAGCGGCGCACATGGTTATTTTGAACTCTATGAGAGCATTGAAAAATACTCAAAGGCAGGCATCTTTACCGATACCTCTAGAAAAACACCTGTATTCGTACGGTTCTCAACAGTGGCCGGCTCCAAAGGCTCCACCGATCTGGCGAGGGACGTACGTGGATTCGCCGTTAAATTTTATACCCAAGAAGGGACATGGGACTTGGTCGGTAACAACATGCCGATTTTCTTTATTCAGGATGCCATGAAATTTCCTGATTTGGTACACTCGGTCAAACCGGAACCCAATAAAGAGATTCCTCAGGCGGCATCCGCCCATGACACTTTTTATGACTTTATTTCGCTAACCACGGAAACCCTGCACAACCATATTTGGGCGATGAGCGATAGAGCTATACCCCGCAGCCTTCGTATGATGGAAGGTTTTGGTATCCACACGTTCAGACTAATAAATAAGGAAGGGAAAGCCCACTTTGTCAAGTTCCATTGGAAACCGAAATTGGGGGTGCATTCCGTAACCTGGGACGAGGCCGTGAAAATTAGCGGTGCGGATTCTGATTTTCATCGTAGGGATTTATGGGAGGCCATCGATGCCGGCCAATTTCCGGAATGGGAACTTGGTATACAAATAGTTCCCGAAGAAGACGAGCATAAATTTGAGTTCGACCTCTTGGATCCAACGAAACTGATTCCGGAAGAAATGGTACCGGTTCAGCGTATTGGTAAGATGGTACTCAATCGCAATCCCGAAAACTTTTTCGCGGAAACGGAACAAGTCGCCTTCCTTCCAGGTAATATAGTACCGGGTATCGATTTCACTAACGATCCGCTGCTTCAAGGACGGTTGTTCTCCTATCGAGATACGCAGCTTTCGAGATTAGGCAGTCCTAATTTCCATCAAATTCCAATCAATAAACCGATTGCCCCGGTACACAACAATCAAAGGGACGGTCACATGCAGATGGAAATTCCGAAAGGCCAGACCGCCTATTTTCCGAACACACTTAGTGGTGGCTGCCCCTATCTTTCTTCTGTGGAGGAAGGCGGTTTTGAGAGCTATCAAGAGCGTATCGATGCCAAGAAAATCAGGACCCGAAGCGAAAGCTTCAGTGACCATTTTTCACAGCCGGCACTATTTTACAGAAGTTTGGCCGATTGGGAAAAGAAACATGTGGCCGATGCCTATTCCTTCGAACTTAATAAATGCAATCACGTTCATATCAAAGAAAGGATGTTATGGCTTATCGCCCAGATAGATGATAGCTTGGCGAAAGAGGTCGCCGATAATTTAGGCATGGAAATTCCCGAAGATATCAAGCGCCCTATTAACCAAGCTATTGGCGCCAATGCCAAAGTGGAGGACCATCAGCCGGGCAAAAAGAAGAATTATCTGGATAAGGCACCTACCCTAAGCCAAGCGAATAACAAATTCGATACCATCGCCACACGTCAAATCGCTGTTTTGGTCGCCGACGGATTCCATATGAAAGACCTGGACAAAATGAAAGGTGCTTTGGAAAAAGAGAACGCCATGGTCAAGATCATCGCCCCTCATGGCGGTATGGTGACTTGCGATTCAGAAATGAAGCATAAAGTCGACGCCCCCATTATGACTACGGAAAGTGTGCTTTATGATGCTGTCTATATTCCAGGTGGGCAGCAATCCATCGATGGCCTTATGAAGAAATCTAAATTCATCAAATTTATAAACGAAGCTTTCAAACATTGCAAAGCGATTGCCGTGGATAATGAGGGTGAGCAAATTTTAGAGCAAAGTGCTATTAAGGCATATAATGAAGACAAAGCTATTTTCATCAACAATGATCCGAGTGACTTCATCAAAGCAATAGCTAATCATCGCAATTGGGAACGCATGGATAAGACCGAGGACATTCCTGTTTAGCACTGCTTGAAGTTGCAGTTAGCCATGTAACAAAAAACAGCCCCTGAATCGAATCAGGGGCTGTTTATTCTTATTAGTATAAGGATAGCACTTACCCTAGCCGTCAATCGTTTGCTTTGCGTGCTTGCCTTCTCTCGTCTCCTCAATGACTTTTGCAATAAATGCAGGCAAATCACCGGGATTTCTACTGGTAACCAAACCATTATCTACAACAACATCTTGATCTGTCCACTTTGCACCCGCATTGATAACGTCTTGCTTAATGCTTTTATAAGAGGTTACATTACGGTTTTCAATAACACCTGCGCTTATTAAAAGCCATGGTGCATGGCAAATAGCCGCAACCGGCTTCCCCTGCTCGAAAAAACTACGGATAAAACTCAGAGCCTCATCATTGACACGCAAGGTATCAGGATTAATGACCCCGCCGGGCAATACCAAACTATGATAATCGGATGGATTGGCGTTGGCCAAGGTCATATCAACGGAAACACTTTCCCCCCAATCGGTTCCGTCCCAACTTTTAATAGCCCCACTGTCTGGGGATATCACATGTACCTGAGCTCCTTCCTCTTTTAATGCTTTTAAAGGCTCGAAGAGCTCTGATTTTTCAAATCCGTCTGTAGCTAATATTGCAATTTTCTTATTTTCTAATTTCATACAATTAAATTTTAATTTAAATTACCGAACGATTTATTTAACTCCTCCAAAATATGCTTTAATACCAGAATACTCTAGCCCAAATAAGAGTAGCTTTAGCCCAATAAGAGTCACTTGATAGTTTCTTTTACTATGGAACTTATCGATCGGTTCCATTTTGAGTATATTTCTACAGGTACGGGATAGTTCTCCACTTGATGCTGCCAAGGTATCAAAATCGCTGCATCATCTAAATGGGCTATTTCCGGTATCCATCGTCGAATGTATTCCTGCACCTTGTACTTGAAGGATTGATGAATAGGATTGGTATACCATATTTCAAAAGCCTGCATATGCCAGTTCATCCAATTTACGCTGACATCGTAATCGATCAGTTTCGATTCGAAATAGGCTGCTCCCCATCGCCAATCCACTTTATAGTCGTGTATTAGAAAGCTAGCACAATTGACCCTTCCTCTATTGCTCATATAGCCGGTTCGATTTAATTTTCGCATATTGGCATCTACGAAGGGTATTCCCGTCTGCCCATCACACCATCGTTCGAACAGGTCATCAGAATTTTCGAAATCCACTTTTTTTCCCTTGAAACCCTGTTCAGCATACAATCTACTACCCACCCGCATGTGACGAAAAATAAAATAATCCCGCCAGACTAATTCAAAAACGAACCACCAAGTACCATATTTTTTCTTGGTTTTCTCCTCCAATTTTTTAACCTGATGGTAAACATATCTTGGAGAAATGCAGCCTAATGCCAAATAGGGCGATAGTTTCGAACTAAAATCCATACCCATCGATTTATTTCTGGTCCATTTATAGGCTATCAGTTGTTCGGTGTCAAAAAAATAGTGCTGTACTCGTTGCAATGCCTCTCGTTCACCTCCTTTTACAAAAGGTTCTGACTCTTGATGTTGCAGGGTTCCCTCCACAAGGTTTTCGAACTCAGGGATACTTCCATAGCTTTTCATCTCCAAAAAGTTAATCTTTTCGATGCCCGGAAAGCATTCACGTACATCCGTCTCTTTGGTAGTCTTAATGCGATACGTCTTGGACACCAAGGGAATTTTGGTTGTGGAGTACGGTATATCGTCTTTATGATATAACGTTCGACCCCAGTAGGAATGTAACTTACAGGTTTTGGGCAATGCTCTTGAGACCTCACCCACCACTTTGAGCTCTTCCTCAGCGTGTTCCTCCTCAGCATAAATTTCGGTAATGTTATGCTTTACGACCAATTTTGATAAGATTTCAGATGGGTTTCCATGTATTATCATAAGATTGCCAGCAAAACCCTGTAGCTGTGTTCGTAAATCATATAAACATTGAACTAAAAATTGATATCGGACCCTATCCGTTTTTCGAAAACCTAAATTAAGATAGTGGTAGTTATCCCGATTAAAACAATAAACAAATAGTACCGCATCACCTGATGCCAGAGCACGGTGTAGCGCCTCGTTATCCTGCAATCTCAAATCATTTTTGAACCAATATAAAATAGGCATGTATTCCATTTAAAAACGGGTGGTTTTTCAAACCTACCCGTTTATTTTTCAAAGCAACATTTCCCATCGTAATAGTTGATGTACACCACTACGGCTCTAATATCGGTAACACCCACTTGAATTGTTGGCTCTATACGCTGTATTCATAGCTCAAAAGAGAATAAAAAGTAAAACCTTCATTGCGTGTTTTGCCGATTGCCATCTGTAAATCAAAATAAAATAGCCTATTCTTACTTGGAATGGAATGACTTCTGAAAATACGTAACTTCTCTTTCTGCGCCAATGGCTCTTTTCGATAACCGTATAATATTGCCAAGGCGATTTTCCTTCTTTCTGCGATTTCCACTATTGGAGGATGACAATCACAATGTATAGAGATATATTAGCCCGTTTGGAAAGGGTTTTATGTGAATAGGGTCGTTCCAAGAAGTACTATCTTAGTTTTTATCCTAGTAACGACTTAGTTTCTCCATTATGGGCACTTTGCTAAATTCTTTTTAAAATGGAAACAAGGAATCCGTCCCAACGTTCAATTGATTAATTTCTATCGAACAAAAAACTGAGAAATATCAGTTTTTGTTCGATTTGGATATGTTAGTTTTGCGTAATAAACAAATTAAATGTTAAATTGGGCCCGTCCAAAGTAGTCTATTGTTTCTAGGTCCGCACAAGTATCGAAAAATTAGGATGTTACATCTATCGTTATAATTTAAGGATAGTCTAAAAAGCGTTTTACGCCGCTTGTGGATAACCACGGAAGTATTCAGGATCTTGGTCAGAACATTGCCGGAAGATCTTTAATGCTATTGTCAAAAAGTTCAATAAGGTATTGAAGTGATAAATCTGCAACAATTAATCATTTTTTAAATTACAGGATGCATAAAAATTTTCCGGAGTACATCGCAGCGTTTGAAAAGGTTCTAAAGAGCGTTTTTCACGAAAGATATGATATAGACCAATTCAGTAAAGAGCGGGGCATCCCTGCAGTCGCTCTAAGGGATATCATGGATAAATCTCCTTTATCCGTAGCTATTCCCGAAGATTTTGGGGGTCGGGGATTAAAGGTAAAGGAGTGTTTGGGACTCTTATCTGCGGCTTCGTACGAATCTCTTGCCCTATCCCTTACTTTCGGGATAAACATAGCCCTATTCTTAGAGCCAACCGCAAAATATGCCAATGCGAACGTAAAGGCCAACATTTTCGATCGGTTTTTGAAAAAACAGAATATGGGCGGTCTAATGATAACCGAGCCGGATTATGGCAGCAATGCGCTTGGCATGGAGACTTATAATGAAAAAGTCGGAGACAGCTATAAAATTAAAGGGACAAAGCACTGGCAGGGTTTAACGGGAATGGCCGATTATTGGATTATTGCCTCCCGTGAAAAAAACGCTAAGGGAAACCTGAACAGGGATATTGATTTTTTTATCTGCGATGTTACCCAACCCGACCAGCAGATCGTGGTAGAAGAGTATTTTGACAATCTTGGTCTTTATATGATTCCCTATGGGAAAAATAGGGTAAATATTCGCGTACCGTCCCAATTCAAACTGGAACCCGAAACATCCGGAGTCAAAATGATGTTGGATATACTACACAGAAGTAGGTTGCAATTTCCTGGAATGGCACTTGGTTTCATTAAGAGAATGCTGGACGAATGCATAAAACAGTGTACCGAAAGAATCGTTGGCGGCAAACAACTGATTGAACTCGATATGGTCCAATATCAGATCTCAAGGGTTCAATGCGCTTTTACCGTAGCTTCGGCCATGTGCTTTAGAAGCAGTACACATAGCGGTATAGATAAAGATCTTTCGGATGCCGGCGTAGAAGCCAATACTATGAAGGCTTTTGTGACCGATCTTATGCAAGAAGCGGCGCAAATTGCAACGCAGTTATACGGTTCGACAGGTTTCAAGATAGACAATATAGCGGGCAGGGGAATTATGGACAGTAGGGCCTTTCAAATATTCGAGGGCTCCAACGAAATGCTCTATACCCAGATTGCCGAAATAATTGGCAAGCTTATGAAACGTACAAACGAATCTAACGTCTATGGCTTTTTAAAAGATTTTAGCCTTACGGATAAATCGCATTCGTACTTCAAAAAAGAATTGGATTTTACCTTTACCCCAGGATTAAAACAAAGAAAATTAGTCGGTTTGGGAAAAATCTTCTCAAGAATTATTGCTTTGAATTTCGTGCTTGAAATGGAAGAAAAGGGCTTCAGGAAGGATTTGATAGCTAACTGTGTCGAAATTTTAAAATGTGACGTCTCGAAATTGGTCAGTTCTTTTCACAATAAGGCCACAGTCGTACAGATCGAAGATTATCACGAAAATAGTCTTTGGTATGATTTTCTTTAGAATTAGGGTCTGTTTTGAAATTATTTTACGTTCGGTGACATTAAAAGCTAACGCTACATTACCTTGTTCGCCAAATACCTCTGAACTTCGTAGACATCTATACTTTTATTAAATGTCTTGCTAACACTGGGAATGTCTTCGCTTGAAATCCAAATCTTCAGCTCGGCATCCAAATCAAATGTGCCGGAAGTCTCTAGAGAAAAACGTGAAATATTTTTATACGGCATAGATTTATACTCGATTTTGCTACCGGTCAGACCCTGTATGTCCACCAATATCAACCGCTTGTTGGTAAACATAAATACATCCCTGAACAAGGTAAAACCGAGCTCGATCTGTTCATCGTTGACAAGTAGACGGCAGTACTTTTCATTGAGCTTTTCAGAAGATACTTCACTAGCATTGCCTAATAGTTTGTTTAATAATCCCATGTTGTTACATTTTTGAATAATTTTAATTGGAATTTTTTAGGCTTTGGGGATTTGCCCTCAAGTTACCTTTTTAATAGATACAACTGGCATTATCGGCCTTCACGTAATAGCTTTTATAGTTTTTGGCTTCCTTATCCATACATCCTTCAAGATTTAGGACTTGAATCGACTTGAAATCAATGGGAGCGGTCTCCGCTTGAATGGCTATAAACCCTTCCGTCACCGGAGCTCCCTCGCGATAGGCGCTTTCCTTATACCCGCTTATATTTCCCCCTCCAATGGTCGGCTTGCGGTATTCCATGACTACCTCATCCTCTAAAATGTGCTGGATCAGGGAATCTCCAAGCACTAAGGCCTCCACTTTCACCCATTGATCTCCGGGATACGTTTTTGACGTCGAATTGATACAATGCGGAGTGAATAATGTATCCCCCAAAACGACGTTCGTGCCAGGGGTACATAAATTAGCATTGGTACGGTCGTTCGTGCCATCGCCTCCCAAAAGTTGCAGTTCCAGCGATATTGGAAAATCTTGATCCAGTCCAAGCGAGGTGGGATCTTGACAGTGGAGCATGAGGCCGTTGTTACGAATGGCCCAACCTGGGCCTCCGGTCATCTGCTGACCTACAAAACGGTACACCGCCTTTAACTTGTAATGCGAAAACTTTTGCTGGTAGTAAAGATGTCCAAAATCCCCGTTGAAGGTATCCTTTTCTGCATACCGAATACTAAGAAGACTGTCTTTGACAAGGAATCTATTTTTATAGTTTTCACCCAATTCAAAACCCGTGAATTTTGGGGTCCATTGCTTCATGTCAGATTTATTGAACAACTCGATCCATTCTTCCTTATTTGGGTCAAGCGCCGAAGGTGCACAAGATGTCATTGCAATGGCGGCTATAAAAAGTAGGATTAAGGTTGGAATTTTAAAATGGCTGTGTGTAGAATGTTTCATCTCTTTTTGTTGTATTAGGTTATGGGATTCATTGTTTAATTAAACTTTTAAGTACTAATCAGGGCTTTTGATAGGTTACCTTGTTAGCCGCCGTTTAATAAATTAAAAGACGGATTAAGTTATGAACTCAATACCGCTCCATTTTGATGGTATATGGGTATCATAAATACCATGACTGTTCAATGCCATTGCCGGGTGCGGCTGAACTTCTAAACCGCTTAGAACCAGTTTTTGAAATCTGCCGAGAAAAATGTTCCACACATCACCGTTTGTAGGAGGTATCGTTCTACCATTTCCTAAAATCTTTAAGCTATCCCAAGGAATTGCAATTTCAAGACTCCACCCGTTATCTACATCGCTATTATCATTCAGGGTACCATCAAGCTTAACTGCGGTTTCAAGTCCATCCATATCAAAATTGGTAAACGCCCAACGAATTCCCCGAGGGTCAGTACCATTCCAAAAGGAGGCGGCGCTACGGTCACAATTCCCACCAAAGGTGTAGGCCTCTTTTTGGTGCACATCAAACTGAGGGGTATCAAATTTTCCCCCTATTTGGTAGGCATCCTTCCAAATAAAAAATACTTCATAAATGGTATTGGCAGCATTAACTTCAAGTTCGTAATAGCAATCGCCTCCATCAATAAGCACTTCCAAATCGTTCTCTTGAAAAATGATGCTGTCACGTTCGGTCAGTTTTGCCTCCAAAAAAGGTTCTTCAGCAGTAAAGGCAATATACAAATGAGTGTCGTTCCAAAGCATGGCTGACTGCGTATTATACATGCCCAAATCACCCGACACCATATCTACAAAACGTTTGCTCCAGTTCGCATTTTTCCATATTGGTTTCTCAATATTTCCGTCTACAATAATCTGCTCAGCTATTTTATGCGCTCTATAGTCTACTTTCTTTATCATCTTTTATTTAGACTTTACCATTGCCCTAATTTTTACGGCCTTCTCAAAATGGTCCAGCTTATTCTCCATGATCCACCATTTTGCAACTTCCATTAAAAGCTTTGGATTATCATTTTTATTTTTGAAGAATGCGTAAAACGATACCCCTACATTCTCGCCTTTTGATAAAATTTTGCTGTCGCACACTTCAATGATTTTCTTGCGTATGTCTTTGTTCATTGTTTTATTTGACCTTTTCTCAACGATTGGCAAATGTGCTGGTTTTACTCTAATATTTCAATTACCACATTTCCTTTTTTATGGCCTTGATCAACGTATTTATGTGCACTTACGATTTCTTCTAGCGGATAATATCTATCTATAAACGGTTTTAGCTCTCCTTTTTCCGCTAACTCTTTTAATTTTAAAAGATGCTCAGATTTTTCACTCGTTAACATTTTAACCGTAACAAAAACGCCACTTTTGTTCAGTATGTTTTTTGCTTTTGATCTGGTTGTTTTCCCGACAGCATCAATAACAATGTCAAATTCACTTTTGAGTGATGCATAATCTTCTTTCGAATAGTCGATCACCTTGTCTGCGCCAAGAGATTTTACCATATCAAGATTTGAAGTACTACATACTCCAACTACGGATGCACCGAAATGATTTGCAATCTGGACCGCATAACTTCCTACGCTTCCAGAAGCACCATACACTAATACTTTCTGCCCTCTGGTAATATTTGCCTTTTCTAATAAAAACAGAGCGGTCATACCTCCAACAGGCAAAGCAGCGGATTCTTTGAAATTGAGATTAACAGGTTTTAAACCAACAACACCGTGCTTCCACTCTTGAGGCAGACAAATATACTCAGCATAGGAGCCAGTTTTAAGCATTGTGGTTGTTCCAAAGATCTCATCACCAATATTGAATTTTGTTACCTCTTTTCCTTTTTCTTCAACAACCCCTGAGAATTCATGACCAAGAATCTTCTTTTTTGGACTAAACAGTCCAAATATAATCCTTGCAGGTAACCAGAACAAAGGAGGAAAATCTGATGCGCGAAGTCTTACGTCTCCTGAGGTAACCGTTGCAGCATGTATTTTTATAAGAATTTCATTGTCTTTTGGTATTGGTTTGTCAATCTCCGTTGGTTCAAGAACATCAGGTAAGCCATATTTTGTATAGACAACTGCTTTCATCTCACCTTTATTTGTTTATAAATGACGTACAACCTGGAAAAAGATCATGCACGCTAAATAGCTTATAGGGTTAGGTTAATGAATCGTTCATTTTAACTTTAAAGTATTGGGCTAGAGCTTTTAAAAGGAAGTCTGGTTCACTCTAAAATTTCGTAATCAATACTTAGTTTTCGCAAAGCCCTTAAAGCAGAGCCAGAGTTTTTATCTTCCACCTCAATATCTACAGCGTCTCCTTCTAAGAGTATATCTGTAAGTTCATTCGACAAGGATTCATCAATGTTAGATGAAATCTCTGCGATACATTTGGCTATCGCTCTTCTATCTGGCCTCTGAGCATCACAAGACAATAAGTTTAATTTCATAATAATACTAATTTATTGATGCAAGGTACTAGAGTTGTAATAAGTCTTGATCATACTTACATCATTATTCATTTTAAAGACGCACAACATTATAGGATTAAATATAAACCATTAGTGGTTTATATTTTTTTGTAAGTGAAATTGAATGATCACTTATTTAAACTTTCTCATAATGGCATATTGTACCATCACGTAAAATTTTCCTTACTGTTGCCCAGAAACTCAATAAAGATCCCGAAGATCTTTCTGAAAATTCAGAAAGCAATATCAAGTTGTTCACGAATTGTTTAACGTTTTCATCACTTGGGCGATAGAATGCCATGTTCCATTCTTCAAAAAATCTACTTTCAACCTGATTTTCCCATAACAAGGTCACAGTATGGTGTCTTTTATCGGCTCTGATTTTTGCATACACCTGTAGCACGTCCTTTTTCCTTCCTTCTAGAATTTGAACGAACCGGTCATTGTGATAAATCAGGCAACCGGAAATATTTCGTGCAGCGTTAATGGCTATGGCTATCTCCAATATGTCATCTAAATCTTGGAGCCCTAGACCCGGCCTAGAAATGGAGTGGTAATTTAGTTGGTACATATAATCGTTTATTTGAACTTTACAGCAGGTAGGCATAAGGTAGTTTGAAAATCTGATTTCCAAAACTTAGTATTGATCCTTCTTATGCATTGCTATCCTCAGTTTAATATCTTTCTTGAAAACCCTTTTCCGTCAGAATTTCAGTTTTGGTAGTATTGGCCTCAACTTCTGCCTGTGTGAACCAAGCATCACGTAATTTCTTTTTTGAGAATAGTTCCAGTTGATCTCCATTGTGCGGCGATCCTTCCTGCGTGGCATTGCCATAGCTCAACAACACTTTGGCATGTACTTCATCTCCGAATTCAATGACCCCTACCCAAGAGTCGCCACCACCCACATACATATGATCCTCATCTGCATCTCCCGGCCAGGCTACCCTAAAAACCCCCATAGATCCATCAATACCATTGGCCGGAAGATTTTTTCCGTTATACTTTATTCTATAATAATCGCCCCATGGCACATCCAACCTTCCAAATTTCTTTTCTATTTCAGCGGCCGCGACCTCCAATAGCTGAACTGCTCTTGCCGGATCCGAAATGCCATCGGGCGTCGAGTACGGGTCTTTAATGTCCCAAGCTTTCGCGTAGTTAGCATTTTGCGATACATTGAACTTTCTCGCCCAATTGTAGAACAGTACCATGCCCCTACTATCCACGTCCGCCTCCCTATCCCAATTTTCAAGAATAACCTTTGCCGCTTTCGCTTTTTCAGAATCGGATTTGTCTATCGCTGCAAAAAGATCGTCCAATATACGATCGGCAAATTCGGAACGGGTGGAAAGTTTGTAGTCGACCAGTTCGTCAAAAGTTATGGACTCATCCTCAATCATCATTCTGGCAGCACGCTGAGGCCTAAAAGACATATATCGAGGTGCCATGTATGCAGGATAATCATTGGCGTCTAAGGTCATCGGTATTGTACTGGTCCAAGGAGGATCATTGGCGTTTTGTAGCCAACCATCTGCAGGGTTTTTAACTTTGGGCAGGTCAGAATAGGGATGTACATCACTCCAGATATCGGAAGACTTGCCTCCTGGAATAATTCTGTCCCAATAATCCCAATCCCCCGTACTACGCTTAGGAACCAAGCCATTGAACACATAGAAAATTTCACCTTTTTGATCGGCATACATGACGTTCCAAAAAGGTAATTGCGCCATTTTTAATGCGGATTCAAATTCATCAAAGCTAGTACTGTTTATCATACGCCACCATTGCAACAACATATTTGGCCTATCCAAGCCGGCCATCCGCAGGGCCAATACCTTGTTCTCGGTTGTATTGACGACCGGGCCATGAACCGTTTTCATTAAAGAAATCTTGTGGTCAATGAAAGTACCGTCATCTTGTCTTATTTTTATAGTTTTTGATGCTATTTCAAATTCCTTTCGTTCACCATCTAAAAGGTAACCCCCATCTTTAAGTTCCAGTTCATAGGTATCTGCGTTATCAATCGTATTGTTCGTATGGCTCCAACCTAAATGGTTGTTGAAACCAATGGCAATTCCAGGAAAACCGACCAAGGTGGTACCATACATATTTTTACCATCAAGATTCAAATGTGACTCAAAGAACAAAAATTCTCCCGACCAAGGTAAATGTGGATTTTGAACCAACATTGCATTTCCCGATGCGGAGCGTTTCGGGGCAATAGCATAAGCGTTCGAGCCCAGATCTGGCCATTCTTGAGCACGGCCCAGATCGTTTCCGCCAATAAAACGTGTGAAGATAACGTACATACTATGCATGTTCAAGTCCTTCGTCGTTACTGGTAAAACAATCTTGTTCTTTTCGTCAATGGCCTCAGGATGCGCCTCAACGTAGGCATTCATCCCCTTAATGAAGGCGACATAGATTGTTTTGATTTCCGGATCCTGTTTGGCTTGCCAATCATCGGCCAGTTCGCCAAGACCTAATGTATGAATAAGCACGTCGTTTTGAAGTTTATCCCGACCCCAATATTCCGCACCTTTTCCTCTTGAACTACCGTAAAGCTCTAAAATTAGATTTGCATGATTATGCATTTGTGCCCAACCTTGAGCATAGAATAAATCTTCAATATTATCCGAAATAATATGAGGAACGCCCCAACTGTCCCAGGCAATTTTCGTTTCTTCATTGTCGACTTGCGCGCATGATGAACTTAAAACGAAAAAAGCAATTAGCGTAAAATGCAAGTAGAATTTCATGATTTTAATATTTAGTCCGGCGTAGCTTCTCATCTGTTACTTCTCAACTTAAGGCAAACAGCAAACTTTTAGACTCACGCACGAATATCTTTACTATTTCTGGATAGACGCAAGAATTCCCGAAATAGAATGTATATTAATCGTTTAGCGCTCTTTAGATATTTATAAAACTTTGATTTCAGTAAAAATAG
>RCMY010001115.1_pt1 | contig 25489 bp, 19 predicted proteins | sample 2041341 | NCBI WGS metagenome assembly RCMY01 (sample SAMN09708234, study PRJNA481090) | Marine sediment metagenome, whole genome shotgun sequencing project.
GGTGTTCCGTCGTCCATGGTTGTGCCGTCGCCGCGTACATGGAGCACGATCTCGGTGGTGATGCTGCCGGTGCCTTCGTTGAGGATGTCATCGAGAGCATCGGCGTATTGCTGGGCCAACGTGGGCCAGGTGCCATCGGACTTCTTGCGGGGCTTCGATTTCATGACTCGGGCGGTGAGGGCCGCGATGAGGCCGCCACCGAGGAGGGGTGGGACTCGGATCGTGAAGGTGTTCATTCCGTCGGGATCGGTCCGCCACTTGATCGACCGGCGTCGTTCCTGATATTTCTCGAGCGCTTCGGGTTCGCCGTTGCGTTGTAACCATTCGGCGATCGCACGGCCGAGGTCGGATGCGGTCACTGTTTTGGCTAGTGCGACGAGTTCGGTTTCGTTGTCGGTGGTGGCGATACGGGTGAGGGTGCGGATCTTCGAATAAGACAGGACACCCTCGGCGAACGCGTCCGCGGACGCGGGTAGGGACCGAAGACAACGACCGATCCGTACCCACTCGCGTGCGGTTGCGGTTTCGACGTCGGCGACATCGGCGAGCCAGGCGGCGGCGCTGGTGGAGCCGTCGAGCAGCCATTCACCCGAGTCGGCGAACTCTGCTGCCAACGTCACGAGTTCGTATTGGCTGCGAGCCCACACTCTGGCGGTGTCTCGCAGCCGGTCTTTCAACGGTGTCGAAGTACTGGTTTCCATGGTTCCCCCGCTCTTGTTCGCTCGACCCGGATTGTTGTGCTGGGCGAGCTCCGCTCGCCTAGAGCCTAATCCCGGGGTGTGACAGTCATAAGAACGGGCGTTCCGCTACTGAAAGTAAAGCAAGGCGCGTCCGCGGAGCCTACTTACATGCCTTCTCTTTCCCTTCGCGACAGGTCGAGCGACCACGGAGTGTTCCCAAGTCGACAGCGTGGTGGCGATCGGGTCAGGATGCGATATGCGCCAACTCCAGTCACTCATCACCCCTGACGGCAAGCTCCAGGTCAGCATCGTCGATGTCGACCGGCCCGAACCTCGGGCCCATGAGGTGCTCGTGCGGATCGAAGCCACGCCGATCAACCCATCGGACCTTGGGCTACTCCTCGCCGGCGCTGACCTCTCGACCATGAAGGCCTCCGGCACCGACACGCACCCGGTGCTCACCGCCGATCTACCCGACAACGTGTTCGCCTCGCTCGCCTCACGGGTCGGCCAATCGCTGCCCGTCGGCAACGAGGGTGCAGGCGTGGTCATCGAAGCCGGATCGTCAGACGAGGCCCAAGCACTCGTCGGCAAGACCGTCGGCATTCTCGGGCGTGAGATGTACGCCGAGTACCGCTGCGTGCCAGCGGCAAGCGCGCTGGTGCTCCCCGACGGCACCGATCCTCGCGACGGGGCCTCCATGTTCGTCAATCCGCTCACCGCGCTCGGCATGACCGAGACCATGCGGCGAGATGGCCACACCGCGCTCGTTCACACCGCAGCGGCATCAAACCTCGGCCAGATGCTGAACAAGATCTGCATCGCCGATGGCATCCCTCTGGTGAACGTCGTCCGCAAGGAGGCTCAGGCCGAGCTGCTCCGATCGCTCGGCGCAACCCATGTCGTCAACTCGAGCCTCGATTCCTTCACCGACGATCTCGTTGCTGCGCTCATCGACACCGGAGCCACCATTGCCTTCGACGCCACCGGCGGCGGTCGACTCGCCGGACAGATCCTTGCGGCAATGGAGGTCGCAGCGAACGCGAAGCAGTCGGGCGAATACAGCCGCTACGGCTCCACCACCCACAAGCAGGTCTACATCTACGGCGGCCTCGACCGCAGCCCAACGACCTTCAACCGCAACTTCGGCACGTCATGGAGCATCGGCGGGTGGCTCCTCACCAACTTCCTCGTTGCCATCGGACCCGAGCCGGCGCAGGCTTTGCGCCAGCGGGTTGTCGACGAACTCCAGACCACCTTCGCCAGCCACTACACCAGCGAGCTCTCCCTGGCTGGCGTTCTCGATCCGGCAAACGTCGCTGTCTACGCAAAGCAGGCGACGGGTGAAAAGGTATTGATCACGCCTCAAGCCTGAAACCTGATTGCCTCATCCTCAAGCAGCCAAGGCAGCGTTCACGGTACGGATGGCCATGGCGTTGAACGCTGGACGGTCGGCGCTGTTGACTGCGATCGCGAGTCCGAGCGCGATGGCCCATCCACGGGCTCGTTTCCAGGTGTTGTCGTCGTGAGGCAGCATCGAGCGAAACACCGCTCGGGCCTCGAGTTCGTCGGGCCACAGCATCCAGGCAACAGCAAGGTCGCTGGCCGGGTCACCCGACGTGATGTCGCCGAAGTCGATGACACCCGACAGCACGCCGTCATCGACCAACAGGTTGAGCGGGTGCATGTCACCGTGGAGCCACACGGCCGGTTCGGCCCACGGTGGCGTTGCCAACAGCTCTTCCCACGCCTCGCCAACGCGGGCGACGTCGACCATGTCACCGGCCCGAGCAAGGTTGGTCGAGACCCCGGCAGCCCGGTCGGCGAGCGGCACACCTCGGAGCGGGTTGGTCGGCGCATTCAGGGGCGCTCGAACGTGCAGACCGGCGAGGAACACTCCGAGCTCGGTGGCGGCAAGGCGGGCGTCGACCGGTGGAGCATCGAGAGCGGGGACGCCCTCGATCCACTGGCAAAGCGACCACGGCCACCGATAGCCGGCGTTCGGTTCGCCGCGCGGTTCGCCACGATGGAGCGGAATCGGTGCCGCCATCGTCAGCAGCGGCTCAATCACCGGCAACCAGCGTTGCTCGTTCACGACGAGGGCGACACCCGCTTCACGTCGGGGCAGGCGCACACCAAAATACTCACCGTAGGAGTCGGGACCGAGTCGGTAGATCGCGTTGTCCCACCCATTGGCGACGAACAACAGATCGAGCCCGGCCAGCGCCGGCAACTGCTCGCGAAGCAGCGAGCGAACGAGCACCTCGGTGATCTCGACCTCTGCCTCAGGCTGGTTACCGACCATCGGAGCGCATCACACCGTCCGGCTGAGTTGACTCATCGCCTTCACTGCCACCGACACCCGGGCAAGGTCTCGCTCGGCATCGCTACGAATGCCTTCAAATGTTCGGCGACAGCGATCGATGGCAACGGTGTTGCGGGCAATCCATGCCGCAACGAGGTCTTCGGGATGGCCGTCGTCGGATCGCTGCGCTCGCGATACGACGGTGGCGGTGAGTTCGGCATGCTCGCGGAAGAAGTCATCGCGAAGCGCGCTACGAGCGAGCGCCTCCCAGTGATCCTCGCGAGGTAGCGCCGTGATGCGGCGGCGAAGCCACGACAGGTCGAGCTCTTTGTCGAGCGACCGGTAGATCGCGGCCACGTGTTCGAGCGGAGCGCCGGTTCGAGCAGCAACGTGCGAGAGATCGAGGAATCCGTAGGCGGCACCAAGGGTCGCCACCTGGGCCGCCAGCGCGCCGGGTACGCCCTTCTCGATGAGCTCGGAGGTGTCGACCTCGGCAGACACGATCGAGTGCAGGATGCCGACGGGAGATTTGTAGGACTCGATGACCTCGGCGATGGCAAGCGGCTGAGGCTCGTTGCGTAGCAACCAGCGAGCGGCGCGTTCGCCGAGTCGCTTGATCTCTTGTTCGATGGCAATGTGCGTGGCGGCCGGGAGCGCGGCACCGAGGCTGCGAACCTGTTCCTGGAGCTCATCGAGGTCGTAGATGCTCCAAGCGGCAAGGTGGGCGCGAGCGACATCGGCGGTGGAGGCGGCCGTCTCGCTGATCAGCCGGTGGGTCATCGAAATACCACCGTGGTTCACGATGTCGTTGGCTACCAGAGTGCTCAGGAGCTCTCGGCGCAGCGGATGGGATCGAATCAGTTCGGCGTAGTCGGCTTGGAGCCGCTCGGGGAAGTACTCGAAGAGTCGACGCTCGAGCCACGGTTCATCGGGGAGGTCTGATGACAACATGTCGGCGGTCAGCATGTTCTTCGTATAGGCGAGCAGCACCGCCAGTTCAGGGCGACTCAAGCCCGAGCCATCGATGTGACGATGCAACAGTTCGGAGTCGCTCGGGAGCGCTTCGAGGTCACGATCGAGACCGGCGTGTTCGCCCAACCAGTCGAGCAGCCGCAGGTGCACGTCGACCATGCCGCTCGCCTGGACTTCGGCGGAGTTGAGCGTTTCGTTCTGGACGACGTTGTTCTCGAGCACGAGGTCGCAGACTTCGTCGGCCATCGACTCGAGCAGGAGGTCGCGTTGCTTGCGAGTGAGGTCGCCGTCACCGACGGCCTTGGCCAGCAGGACCTTGATGTTGACCTCGTGATCCGAGCAGTCGACGCCAGCCGAGTTGTCGATGGCGTCGGTGTTGATTCGCCCACCACCGCGAGCGAACTCGATCCTGGCCCTCTGGGTGAACCCGAGGTTGCCACCCTCGCCGACAACACGACAGCGGAGCTGATCGGCGTCGACGCGCACGGCGTCGCTGGCACGGTCGCCGACTTCGAGATCGGTTTGTTCCGACGACTTCACGTAGGTGCCGATGCCGCCGTTCCACAAGAGGTCGACCGGGGCGCAGAGTACGGCCCGAATCAGTTCATTCGGGCTGATCGCGGTCACGCCGAGCGGCAGTCCGAGCACGCTCACCATCTGCGGTGTCAGCGGGATGGACTTCAAGCTTCTGGCGAAGACACCGCCTCCCTCCGACATCAGGGATCGGTCATAGCTGTCCCAGGTCGATTGGGGGAGGTCGAACAACCGCTGGCGCTCGACGAACGATGTTGCCGCGTCTGGAGCAGGGTCGATGAAGATGTGCCGGTGGTCGAACGCCGCGACGAGTCGGATGTGTGGACTTTGCAGCATGCCGTTGCCGAACACGTCGCCCGACATGTCGCCGATACCGGCGACCGTGATGTCGTCTTCGGCCGGATCGATGCCCAGTTGATGGAAGTGGGCCTGCACAGAACGCCAGGCACCGCGGGCGGTGATCCCGAGCGCCTTGTGGTCATAGCCCGCCGACCCGCCCGAGGCGAACGCGTCGTTGAGCCAGAACCCGCGGTCGACCGCGATCGAGTTGGCGATGTCGGAGAACGTTGCCGTTCCCTTGTCGGCGGCAACGACGAGGTAGGGATCATCGCCGTCGTGGCGAACGGTGTCGGGCGGCGGAACGATGATTTTGCCATCGAGATTGTCGGTCACATCGAGCAGGGCCGAGATGAACATCTGATAGCAGGCCACGACTTCGGCCATGACCGCACTTCGATCGCCGTCGGGGACGCGACGACAGACAAAGCCACCCTTTGCTCCGACGGGAACGATCACCGAGTTCTTGACCGACTGGGCTTTCATCAAACCAAGCACTTCGGTCCGATAGTCCTCCATCCGATCCGACCACCGCAGACCACCGCGGGCAACGAGGCCGGCCCGAAGGTGCACACCCTCACTCCGTGGGCTGTACACGAAGATCTCGGCTGCGGGGACGGGTTTTGGAAGATCGATGATCTTTGATGGATCGAGCTTGAGGGCCAGCGCTCGGTTCGAATCACCATCGAGCTGCCAGGCGTTGGTTCGAACCGTGGCATCGACGAGCGACACCAATGCCCGGAGGATGCGATCGGCGTCGAGGCTGGGCACAACGTCGATCGCCTCGAGGAGGGTGGAGCGGACGGTTTCGGCGGTTCCACTGTCATGACGTTGCGGATCGAGTCGTGCGGTGAACAGGTCGATCAATCCGCGAGCGACATCGGCGTACTGGATCACGATCTCATGGACATAGCTCGGACTGAATCGGCCGCCGAGCTGGGTCAGGTACCGGGTGTATGCCCGCAGCACCGATACGTCGCCCCACACCACGTCGGCGGTGGTGACGAGCCGATTGAGGACATCGCTCTCCGACGCCCCGTTGTGGACAGCAATCAGCGCATCTCGGAATCGTGCCCGATCGTTGGCATCGATCGCATCGGGAAAACGCAGTCCGATGTCGTAGATGAAGTGCGGTCCTGCCGCCGGAATGTTCAGTTCGTAGGGTCGCTCATCGGTGACGATGGCACCGAGGTCATGCAGAATCGGAATGAACTCCGACAGCGTGATCGGTGCCGAGCTCCGGTACACCTTGCATCGCATCTCACCGTTCTGGGCCTCCAACGGTCGCGACAGCCAGACATCGAGATCGTCGGGACCGAGTGCGTCGAGCCGTTCGATGTCGAAGACTGCGGCCTCGGCGAACACACTGTTTCGGTAGTCTTCGTCGAAGACGCGGTGGTATCGCGAGTACAGCGCCAACCCGACATCCTCGCCATGGGACTCGACGATGGCCGAGCGGAGGTCGTCGTCCCAATTCCTGATGACTCGGCTGAGACGAAGCTGGAGGGCACCGGTGTCAGGGAGCGGATCATCGTTGGTCGGGTCGGTGTAGATGACGAGCTGGAGTCGAGCAAGCGGGGCGTCGCTGATCTCGGTCGAGAATCGGCACGAGGTCCCCCGATACGCATCCATGAGGATGCGTTGGATCTCGAGGCGGACGTCGGTGCTGTGGCGGTCACGGGGAACGAACACCATGCAGACGAGGAAGCGACCGAAGTCATCGCGACGGAGCAGCAGTGCCACCTGTCGCCGATCACGCAGGTCGAGCATTTCCAATGTCATCCGACTGATGGATTCGACGTCGGTCTGGAAGAGTTCGTCGCGGGGGTAGGTCTGCAGGATATTGAGCAGACGACTCCGGTCGTGGCTGCCAGCAGGAAACTTCGCCTTTTCGACCACGCCAGCCACCCGCGCTCGGATGATCGGAATGTCTTGCACCCGACCGGTGTAGACAGTGGAGGTGAACAGTCCGATGAAGCGGCGCTCGCCGGTGACTTGGCCATCGGCGTCGATTTCCTTGATCCCGACGTAGTCGAGGGGGACGGCTCGATGCACCGTCGAGTAAGAGTTGGCCTTGGTCAGGTTGCAGATGGTTGGTCGACGAGCGATATCGGCTACCTGCCGGGGAAGCGGGCTCAGATCACGCACGGTTGGCTCGCTCTGGCGGAGGAGTCCCAGACCCGTCTCCGGGCGAGAGACGTTGCGGACGCCTTCGCGATCGTCGACGAAGTCGTATTCGCGGTAACCGGTGAACGTGAAGTACCCCTCAGCCATCCACCGCAGGAAGGCTGCCGCCTCGACCGGTTCGTTTCCGATCGATGCTTCGTAGCGCGGCCCGATCGTGTTGGCCTCGGTCGCCCAACCATCGAGTTCTTCGGCCAGGCTCAATGCCCGATTGCGCATCGGGATCCAGTCCTCGACCGCAGCACGGACATCGACCAGGACCGATTCGACTGCGGCCTGAAGATCTTGGACGCCCGTCGTTCCCGACACCCGGTCGACTTCGAGGTGGACAAGTGATTCGTTTGGCTGATCGCTGGACGCCTCATCGATGCGCACGATGCCGCCGGTTGCATCGCGTTGGATATGCGCCATCGGATGAGCGAGAAGGTGCACCTGCAGATCGAGTTGCTCGAGCAAGGCCAGCACCGAGTCGACGATGAACGGCATGTCTTCGCACACCAGATCGATGATCGTGTGTGAGCTCGACCAACCGTCGACCTCCGCCCGAGGGTTGTACACGCTGACCAACGTTTGCGATGGCTGACGATCCATTGCGAGTTCGAGATGGCGAACCGCGGATGCGTACAACTCCAACGGCGCCTTGCCGACGAGGTCCAGCGCGGGGATACGCCAGTAGTACAGGCGCATCACTCGTGCGCTCTCCTCAGGGTCATCGCCGCGGTAGCGGCGCTGTGCCAGTTCGACCACTCCGTCGATCAGGGCACCTTTGACCTGTTCGGACGAGTCAGACATCGTTCCTCATCTCTGTGCGATAACTCTTTGGCGAGCGTAGACCATCGGCCTCGCCCCCCAACGAATGGTTCACGATCGGCCGCAAACCATCGCGGTTGAGTCTTGCGGCACACCAAAGCGCCGAGGCATGGATTTGATCCACTTCTTCTCCGACGACCTGTTCCACCGGTCCCCGTCTCCGATACCTTGACCCCGCCGTGAGTTCCCTCGACACGACCTCCGCCGATTCCTCCGCTCCCAACGAACTACCGACCCCGTTGCGGGCGGCGCTCGTCCTCGGATTCATCTACCTCTTCCTGATCGGCGTCTCGAGCCTCGAGGCCGGGATCAACATCATGGGGGCCGACACCCAGGAGCGGCTGTTCTCCGCGATCACCAACCCGATTGCCGGGCTTTGCGTTGGCATTCTTGGCACGGTGCTCGTGCAGTCGTCATCGGCCAGCACATCGATCATCGTGGGATTGGTGGCTTCGGGGGCGATCGGTGTCGACGAGGCCGTCCCCATGGTCATGGGCGCCAACATCGGCACCACGGTCACCAACACCCTTGTTTCGCTCGGCCATGTTCGACAATCCGCGGAGTTCAAGCGGGCCTTCGCCGCCGCAACCGTGCACGATTTCTTCAACGTTCTCGCCGTCGCCGTTCTCCTTCCCCTCGAACTGCTCACCGGCATCATCTCGGGAATCGCCACTCGGATCTCGGAGGCACTGGTCGGCACCTCGGGATCAGACTGGAAGTCGCCCGTCAAGGCCTGGGTGAAGACACCGGTCGATGCTCTCGACACACTCTGGGGCGGTGTTTTCTCGGGCAACGCATTGGGAACGATGATGGTCATCACCGGCCTCGCCATCGTGCTCGGGGCGCTCACCCTCATCACCAAGAACATGCGCACGTTGGTCGCTGACCGGGTCGAACGGTCACTGAACGCAGTGCTGTCCAAGGGCGGCGGCGTCGTCGCTCTCATGCTCGGACTGGTGATCACCGTCGCCGTCCAATCATCGAGCATCACCACGTCGATCCTGATTCCGCTCACCGCCGCCGGTGTTCTCTCATTGCGAAACGCCTTTCCGGTCACGCTCGGATCGAACGTCGGAACGACGATCACCGCGCTCCTGGCGGCCATGGCTGCGTCGAGCCCCGACTCCCTCACCGTTGCGCTGACGCACACCACGTTCAACGTTCTCGGCATACTATTGCTCTACGTACTTCCGTTCGCCCGCGACCTGCCGATCGTCATGGCCGAGGGCCTTGCCAGTCTCGCCGTGAAGCGCCGTGCGCTCGCATTCGGCTATGTCATGGTGATGTTCATCGTCCTTCCGCTCATCGGCGTCGTCCTTCTCCGCTGATCTCGGCGCTTTCCACAAGGCGGTAACACAATGCTCGCATTCTTCAAAAAGGGACCCAGCGGCGGTCTCGACCACATCGTTGGCCGGGCGGTCACGATGCTCGGCGACGCCCGTCATTCGTTCGATCTGGCCACCTTGGCCCTCCTCACCGGTACCGATGTCGAAGCCGTTGCTGCCGACATCCGATCCACCGATGCCCGCATCAACAAGGCCGAGCAAGAACTCCGTTCCGAACTCGTGGTGCACGTCACCGTGCAGGGTGTCATCGACATCGGATCGGTACTCGGCCTCATCCTCCTGCTGAAGAAGATCGAGCGAATCGGCGATCAGGCGAAGAACATCCTGGATCTCGCCGAAGATGGCGTCCTGCTCTCGAACCAGCCCGACACCGAGATGATGCTGGCCCAACGGGCCGCCGTCTCGGCGCTGTTCTCCGAAGCAGCCGAACTGCTGGCCAGCGCCGAAGAAAACCCGATCGACGACTACGTCAGGCGAGCCAACGCCATCGTTGCCGAAACACAGGCCAAGATGGCTGAGTTCATGCACTCTGATCGGCCCGGACACGAGGTCGTGCCGCGTGCGATCTACTACCGGTACCTGAAGCGCATCGTCGCCAACCTCGTCGGTATCGTCCGAACCTCTTCGGACCCGATCCAATTCGCCGACTACCTCGACGATGGCGCCACCGACACCGACGATTAGGAGTGGCTGTGGGGCGCGACGCCAGATTCGGCGGGCTGGACGATCACGATGCCTTGACCGGAGAACGACAGCTGGAAGGCCTCGCCCGAGCCTCGACCGATCATGGCCTTGGCCTTGATGGTGCGGTTGAGCGAGGTGGTGAGCGACGAGCTCCAGGCAACGGCAGCGTCGGGATCGGCGAAGGTCGGCTGGTCGGTCTTGAGCACCACCGGCTCACCCTTGGTGGTGATGGCAACCCAGCCATGGCCCGAGATCTGGGTGTTGAACATGCCACCCGAGACCATGCCTGCACCCTGGACCCGCACGACGTCCCACTGCAGTGTCGGTTCGAAGGCCAGGATGTTCTTGCCGTTGATCGTGAGGCCTGCCCCCTCGAGATAGAGGATGTGGATCTGGTCTGACTCATTGGCCAGGAAGAGCTCACCGGTTCCGGTACAGCGCATCAGCGGCACGCCCTCGCCGGTCATGGCCTTCTTGAGGAACTTGCCCATGCCGCCCGAGCCCTCGTGATCGAAGTCGACGTTCCCCTGGAACGCAACCATCGATCCCTGGCGAGCAAGCACGTCGTCGCCGAGGGTGATCTTGAGCATCTTGGAGTTCTGACGAACCACCCGTTGCCCCGAGCCGACCTCGGAGTATCGGTCGTCGAGCAGTTCCGAGCGAATACCGCCGAGTCCTCCCGCACCGACCGGAGCAGCGGGCGTCGGGATGGAAGTTGGCGCTGCAGGGGCAGGCGGCACCGGACTGGCCGCCACCGGGGCGGGCGGCGGCGGAGCCGGTTCCGCACTCGGGCTGGGCTGTGTCTCGTTCGTCCACGCCTCGCCATCCCAGTAGCGAACGAGCGAGGGATCCCCTGCGGGATCGGGATACCAACCGGCGGGTGTCGACATGGCATCGATGTTACTGGAGATCGACTCCTGGATCAGCGATGTAGCCCCATCCCTTCAGGGCCTCGATCGTTGCATCGGCGGCGCTTGCCGGATCGAGACGCAGCGTCTTGGGTGGCGTTCGGCTCTCGGTGGCCCTGGTGATGTCGAGGATTCGCACGTGGGCCGGGGCATCGGGCGGAACCGGACGTGGCTTGGTCCGGGGTCGATACGGACGAGCGGCGCTGACGGTGAGTCGCCCCCGCTCGCTCACGGCCGGCCCTTCCTCGATCGTCGCAGCGTTCGCGGCCAGGACGGCACGAACCGAAGCTCGGCGGGGCGACGCCACCATGCCGTCGACGACAACACCGCCTTCGACCGACACCACCGCGGGGAACGGTGCCCGAACTCGGGCTCGCCTCCCTCGATCGAGCCGACGCTCGGCGATCAGGCCAACCGCGCCGTCGGCCTGGAGCGCGATGACGCCAAGCACCTGCACCGCGTCGAGTTCGGCGGCGAGGAACCCGGGCACCGAGCCCGAGCCCCGGTCGGTGCTGTGGTCGCCGCACAGCACCAGGTCGGCTTCGGTGCACATGCTGGCGAGCGCCTCGGCAACCGCGGCCGACCCCGCATCGGACGCTGCCGGGCAACGCACCGCGGTGGTGGCCCCGGCTGCCAGCGCATCGTGCAGCATGGCATCGGCGGCCGGGGGTCCGGCACACACGACCGTGACGGTGTCATCGTCGTCATCGGACGTCAGCAGCAGCGCCACCTCGAGCGCCGCCGCGTCAGCCGCCGATGGCCCGAAGGTTCGTTCATCGAGTTCGAACGTCGCCGTCACCGGGTCGACGACGATCCGACGGGGCACCCATTTCATGCAGACGACGAGATGCATGGTCACACGGGTCGCCTTCGTTCCGTGCGGCTCATCAGCTGCGCTGGAAGATGACGCCGCGGCCACCTTCCGGGTAGTTCCAGGTGATGGCGCCCTCTTCGTTGCACAGCATGTAGCAGGTGCCGCACTCGAAGCAGTCCTCGTAGTTGAACAAGATCCCACCATCAGACGTCGGGGCGAAGAGATTGGACGGGCAGGCGGTTACACACACTCGGGTGGTGCAGCTGCGACAGACGTCGGAGTCGACGACGATGTGGGCGTTTGGGCCGACATCGAACTCGACCGTTGCCATGCGATCGGAGAACTCGACCTTCGGCCACTTGTCTCGCAGTGTTGTCGGGATGATGGTCGTCAGCATGTTCCTCGGTGAAAGCGTCATCCCAAGCTCCTTGCCACGGTCAGGCCGTCGCGTACCAGATCACGAATCCGTAATCGTTGTTCGGAAGCGAGTCGCTTGGCAACAAGGCTGAACCGCGGTTTCGGCTTGGGGTTGCGGACCGTGAAGATCTCTTCGGCCAGCGAACACACCAGTTGCGGGTACCGCACCTGGAACCGGTCGGCCATGATCATCTCCGGCAATCGACGCAGCTTCTTGTGGTCGCCGAGTACCCACGACGCTGCCATTCGCTCGGTGTAGGGCGCCAGACCCGACGCCGACACATCGCCCCGGTCGATCGCCTCACAGGCAACCTCACCGGCGATCATTCCGGAGCCGATGGCGTAGTTCACGCCCTCGAGCCAGATGCCCGACGCCAGGCACATTCCCCCGGCGTCGCCGGCAACGAGCATGCCATTGGTGACGTGATCGGGCATTGCGTTGTAGCCGCCCTCGGGAATCAGGTGTGCGGAGTACTCGATCATCTCACCACCGGCGATCAACGGGGCGATCGACGGGTGGGCCTTGAGGTCGGCGATGATGTCTTCGGGGCGACGCTTCGACGCTCCGAGCCCGGGGAGTTGCAGCACGACCCCAACGGCGACCGAGTCGTGATTGGTGTAGACGAAGCCTCCGCCGGGGATGCCGCCGGTGCAGCCGACGATCTCGTAGTCGACGCCCTCGTGAGTGGCGACGTTGAAGCGCTTGTTGACCTCCTCGACCCCGATGCGGTGCACCTCCTTCACTCCGAGGGTGTAGTGCTCGGCGCCGGTGTGGTGATGCATTCCTGCTTCCTTGGCCAGGAACGAGTTCACGCCGTCGCAGGCGATCACGACCTCGGCCCGAAGGTCGCCGTCGGGGCGATCGGTTCGCACGCCAACGATCTGGCCTGCCTCGGTGATCAGCGAGGTGACGGTGGTGGACGTGATCAGTGTGGCACCGGCCTCGACGGCCTTCTGTGCGAACCAGTTGTCGAACTCGGGCCGAAGAGCAGTGGCACCGTTGTAGGGGGCTTCGCCCCAGGCGGTGGTGCGGACATCGATGGTGACGCTCTGGGTTTCGGTTGCGAGCATGGTGCCTCGCCGCACGACCCAGCGCTGCACCGGCGCCTGCTCCCACCACTTCGGGATCAGCTGATCGAGGATCCGCCCGTAGATCACGCCGCCATACATGTTCTTCGACCCGGGGAATGGACCGCGTTCGATGAGCAGCACCCGCTTCCCGGCACGGGCGGCAACCAGGGCGGCGGCGGAACCGGCCGGTCCGGCACCGACGATGATGATGTCGGCGTCATTCATGAGGATTCCTGTTCGGTTGCTTCGGGGATTGTCGCCGAGCGTGCAAGACCGAGCCGAGCGGCCAGTTCGGTCAGGTAGGCCGGGGCGTCGGTGACGATGGCAAGATCAGCTCGGGTCATCATCGGGCAACTCGCGTCGGTGTTGACCGAGATGACATGCGTGGGATCGCCGATCCCCATGATGTGCTGCACCGCACCGGAGATTCCGACCGCCACGTACAGATCAGGGTCGATCTCGGTGCCGGTCGTTCCGATCTGACGGCTGTGAGAGATCCAACCGGCATCGCTGAGCACCCGCGTGGCGCCGAGGCTTGCCCCAAGCGAGAGGCCAACCTCGCCGAGCAACTCGAGATTCGCCTGCGAGCCCAGACCGGCACCGCCGGCAACGACCCGCTTCGCCTCGGCCAGATCGATGGTTGCCGGATCGGCAGGCAGCATCTCGATCAGTTCGGCATCGTTGCCAGGAGCCAACCGCAGATGCTCCTCGACCACGACCATCGTGTCATTCCCGGCAGCGGCATCGCCGGCTGCATCGGGGACACCACGCACGCCGGGCTGCAGCACGACGACGGCTGCCCGCCCAAGGATCACGTCGTGTTCGAGTTGGGCGTCGAAGCTGGCAACAACGGCTCGGCGTTCATCGATCTGAACGGCTCCGTTGACGAGCGGCAACCCGAGGAGATGAGCGAGCCGTGGCGCAAGGTGGCGCCCGTCGGGCGATCCCGGGATGATGATCACCGGTTCGTCGGCCTCGATGAACGAGCTGTCGGCAAGGACACCGGCCCAAGCCGCCGGTTGGAAGGATCCGGCCTCGATCAGCGTCACCTCGGTTGCCAACCCGACCAGGTCTTGGAGCGCCGCCTCGGTGCCTTGACCGATCAACAGGCAACGGCCTCCGGCCTCGGCGATTGCCTCATCGCCACCGACACAGACCTGTCCGTCGTCGACCGGCACGATCGCCACCAGTCCCGTCATGCTCTCATCCTCACACCGACCGAGGAACCGACCGAGGAACCAATCGATGAGCCGACTCGTTGGCCATCGATCACCGCAGCGTCGGCTCGCCGAGGCACCACCGCGTCACCAACCCGATCGACGCTGAGACCGGCGGCCCGGCACTCGTGGTAGAGGGCCTCGGCCGGAGCCTGATGGACCGAGAGCACGAACCAGTCGACGTCGCGGCTGTCGGCCACTCCGGTGGGGTGATGCATGAGTTGCAGCGTTCGGCCCTCGATCCCGTTCACGATCGTGTCGGTGGTGGTCACGATGCTCTTGGCTGCCGATCGGAGCCGCCAGCCCTCCATGTCGAGTGTGATACCGAGGTCTTGCCCGACGACCATGCCGGGGGTGATGACCTCGACCTCGCATCCCCGGTCGGCCAGGAGTTCGGCAACCGAGGTTGCCTGGTGGAATCCCAGTTCGTCGAAGATCACGACCCGGCCGCTCGGGCCGGCCGTGCCGTCGAGGACCTCGCGAACATCCGCAATGGCGCACTCCCCTTCACCGCCGCCCCCGCCGGCGAAGCTCCCACCGCTGGCGAACCAGGGCCGCACCGGCACCGCCCCGGTTGCGATCACCACGTGGTCGGCGGATCGGGCCTGGAGGAACGCGAGGTCGACGGCCGTGTCATAGGTGATGGCGACGCCAAGCCGGGCCAGCTCGGTGAGTTGGTTGCGGATCATGTCGCCGAACTCGGCTCGGTTTGGCACGCTGGCCGCCTGACGGACCTGTCCACCGGCTTCGGACCGGGCCTCGAACACCTCGACGTCGTGGCCGGTTCGGGCCGCAGCAATCGCAGTCTGCAAACCGGCCGGTCCGGCCCCGACGACGACCACTCGACGCTTGACGATCGGATCGCCGAGTGGCCGGCCGTGGTCGACTTCGGCCTCTCGGCCGGTCTCGGGGTTTTCGATACAGCCGAGCCAACGATTGAGGCCCATCCGTCCGACACATTCCTGGTTGCACGAGAGGCAGAGGCGAATGTCGTCGACGTGCCCGGAGCGGGCCTTGGCTGCGAAGTCGGGGTCGGCAATCTGGCCCCGGACGATGCCGATGAGATCGCAGACACCCTCTTCCAGCGCACGCTCACCCTGGAGCGGATCTTTGAACCGTCCGACACCGACCACCGGCAGGTCGACCGCTTCGCGAATGGCGGACGGAATGAACAGGGCATAGCCGGGTGGGATGTGCATCGACGCTTCGATCATGAACAGGGTGGCGGTTGCGACCCCGATCGAGGTGTTGATGTAATCGACCTGACCGGTGGCCTCGACGATCTTGGCGGTTGCCACCGCCTGATCGATGGTGATGCCATCACGCAACAGTTCATCACCGCAGAGCCGAACGCCGAGAGCGAGGTCGGGCCCGATCACCCGGCGCACCGCAGCAACGATCTCGACGAGGATCCGAGCCCGGTTGTCGAGCGATCCGCCGTAGGCGTCGGTCCGATGATTTGTCGCTCCCGACAGGAAGCCCCGAACGATCGAGCTGTGGGAACACTGCAATTCGACGCCGTCGAACCCGCCCTCCCGGCAATGTCGGGCAACGAGTGCGTATCCCGCGACGACCTCGGCGATGTCGGCTTCGGTCAACGCCTTCGGCACTTCGCGAAACAGCGGATCGGGAACCGGGCTCGGTCCCCAGACCGGGAGCCGAGTGTACATCGACGATGCCTGACCACCGTTGTGATTGATCTGAGCGAAGATCGGGGTGCCGTGCTTGTGGACGGCTTCGGTGATCTCTCGATAGCCGTCGATCACCTCGGGATGGAACCCGTGGATCATCTTCTCGTACGGCCAGTCGGTGGGATGCACCGAGTGCTCTTCGGTGATGATCAGCCCGGTGCCACCGGCCGCCCTGGCCTCGTAGTAGGCGACGTGCTGCTTCGAGGGTCGACCGTTTTCGGCGTAGTTGGTGAGGTGGGCCGAAAAAATGATCCGGTTCGGCACGGTGACCGGACCGATCGTGAGCGGCTGGAACAAGTGGGGGTAGCGGCCGACCCTCATACCGCCACCTGGGCGACGGTGGTCGGAGGCGCCGTGGTCGGAGGCGCCGTGGTCATGGCGATCGCGCGGCGGCGTCCCTCGAGGATCGCCTCGTAGATGGTTCGCGGGGCAACGGCGTCGCCGGCGTCGCCGGGGCCAAGCTCATGATTCGGTATCCGGTGTCCGGCATCGATCACGATCGCGGCCGGGAGCGTCTCGGACGTTCCGGTCAACGACTCGACCACAGTCACCGAATCCAGCGACACCTTGCGGACCTCGCGATGCTTCACGATCGTCACGCCGAGTTGCTGGAGACGGGTCGACGCTGCAGCGAGATCACCGGTGAGTGACAGCAGCGTTCCGGCAATCTGATCTTGGGTCACCAGCGAGATGGGTCGCCCGCCGACATTGGCGAGCGATTCGGCGAGCGAGATCCCGATCGGCCCCCCGATCGGATCCCAGATGACAACGGGTCCGTCGGGGATCTCTCCGAGCGACCCATCCAGCGACAGCGTGCCATCGAGCGCCTCGACGGCGTCGAAGACCCGAGCCCCATCAGCAATGTGATAGTCGACAGTCCGACGCTGACCACCGGTGCAGAGCAACACTCGGTCGCCATCGGCTCGCCACGACTCGACCATCTCGGCCGACACGTCGTGTCCGAGATGGAGCTGCACGCCCAGGGTGGTGCACTCGGCTTCGAGCCAGTCGGCGATCGCTCCGAGCGGTTCACGGCCGGCGGCACGAGACCAGGTTCGTACCAGCGAACATGTGCGGTCTTCGCGGTCCCACACATGCACGGTTGCACCGGCGGCGGCGGCAACTCGTGCCGCTTCGAGACCGGCCGGGCCTGCGCCGACGATCTGGAGAGTGGTTCCCCCTCCATCGGAACCAGAGCCCGATCCAGCGGGGGCCGCTTCGGGCTCGGTCGCCTCGAATCCGGTTGTCGGGTTGACAACACACGACACGATCGGGTTGCGGGCGTCTCGCACCCGGCAGCGCTGGTTGCAGAGCAGGCATGGCCTGATTCGCTCGGCCTGATCGGCCAGGAGCTTGCAGCCGAGATCAGGGTCGGCGATCTGGGCTCGAGTCATCTCGACGAGGTCGGCCCGACCATCTTCGAGTGCCCATTCGGCCTGACCCGGATCGATGATCGATCCCTGGGCCATCACCGGGGTTGCCCCATCGACTGCCGCCCGCACCTGACCGACCAGGTCGAGGTTGAAGCCGGCAAGAACATGGGTATCGGGCCTCGTTGCGTCGGCGGTGTAGATCGAACCCCGAACCACGGCGAGGTAGTCGACCAGCGGCGCCAGTTCGGCCGCCGCGGCTGCTCCCGATTCGGGGGTGAGCCCCGCCCACGGAGCCAGCTCGTCACACGAAAGCCGTAGACCGACGATGCCGCCGGCCCGTCGGGCCCGCTCGATCACGGCCTTCGGGAATGCCAGTCGGTTGGCCCCGTCGGCGCCGAGCCCCCACGCGTCTGATCGTTGGTTGGTGAGCCCCGACATGAACTGACGCACGAGGCTGAACTGGCCTGCGTTGATCTCGACGCCGTCCATCCCCGCCGAACGCGCCGCCCTTGCCGCTGCCGCGAAACCGTCGAGTACGTCGTCGATCTCGTGGGGCTCCATTTCCTTGCCGAGCTCTCGGGTGATGGTGTCTGGCACCCGCGACGGCGCCCAGGTCTCGCGTTGGGAGTAGGCGCTGGTGCTTTGCATCCCGGCATGACCGATCGACGCGATGCACAACGCGCCCTCGTGATGACACGCATCGGCGATGGCTCGCCAACCGTCGATGCAGTCGGTGGCCAACGGACTGCGTTCATATGGCCAGTCGAGGGGGTGGACCGATGCCGTCTCGGTGACGACGATGCCAGCCCCACCAACGGCTCGCCTCCGGTAGTAGGCAACATGGTCGTCGCCCATCGCTCGCCCTCGGGCAAGATTGGTCTCATGCGGGCCGAAGACCAGGCGATTCTTCGCCGTTCGACCGGCGATGACGAGAGGAGTCAGCAACAACACAGCCATTCGAGGCTAGTCGATCGCCAACGGACCCGGCCATACGGCGTACGGCTTGTCGACCTCGGCGCCGTTTGTTCTCGATCTCAGCCCGCCATCGTGAGGCCGCCGGACACACTGATCACTTGCCCGGTGATGTAGGCGGCATCGTCACTGGCCAGGAACGCGATGGCGCCGGGTAGGTCGTCGGGCTGACCGATGCGGCCCATCGGGACGCTTCGCTTGAAGGCGGCATCGAGCTTCTCGGGATTGGCGGCACCCTTGCGGAACTCGGCGAACAGATTGGTGTCGGTTGGCCCCGGACACACGACGTTGACCGAGATGCCGTGCTTGGCATGTTCGCGGGCGAGGGTCTTGGAGAAGCCGATGATCCCCGCCTTGCATGAGGCATACACCGCCTCGCCCGATGAGCCGACACGACCGGCGTCCGACGAGATGTTCACGATGCGACCGCCGCCTCGCTCGACCATGCCTGGCAACACCACGTGATGCAGGTTGAGGGGGCCGGTCAGGTTGATGGCGATGAGTTTGTCCCAGTCGTTTGGCTCGGTGTCGAGGAATGGTCGGAAGAGATCCCAGCCTGCGTTGTTGACCAGGACATCGATCGGGCCGAACGCCTCGATCACCCGGGCGACCGCACCCTCGACCGAGGCGTAGTCGGTGATGTCGCACTCGAACGCTCTGGCAATGCCCCGGTCGGCGATGATCGATTCGACCGCAGCCTCGGCGGCAGCAAGGTCGATGTCGAGGACGGCCACCTTCGCCCCTTCCTCGGCGAACCGTTTCGCCGTTGCTGCGCCGATCCCTCCCCCGCCGCCGGTGATGATCACGACCTTCTCGTGCAGTCCTCGCATGGTCGCACCGTAGATCGGTGCGAGGCGGATCGGCGAACAGCCGATCATCGAATGGCAGTACCCCAGTACACCGGGTGAGCGGGGTTGAGTTTTGACCCGACGATGTCTCGTTCTGCCCGCACTTCGCTGAAGCCTGCATCCTCGATCGCCTCGACCGTGTGCGGAGCCGGGTCGCAGCCGTCACCGATGAGTCCCCACGGCCAACGAATGGCTCGTTGCCATCGGCGGATCCGAGGTTGCTCCGATGCGACATGCTCGACGAAGAGGAAGCGACCGCCCGGTTCGAGAATCCGATAAATCTCCGCCACCATCGACGCCTGATCGCCAACGCTGCACAGCACCAGCGTCGACACCACCGCACGCACGCTGCCGGTGTCGAGTTGTGCCTCACGTAGGTCGTCGGATCGGATCTCGATCTCGATGCCTGCTGCGGCGGCGGCCTCTCGCAGGCCCTGGTGCATGGCGAGGTTCGGTTCGAACGCTGTCACCTGGGTACCGGCGGCGTATCGCCCGAAGTTCGAGCCGAGGCCGGGTCCGATCTCGACAATCCGGTCGGGCAGGTCGACCAACACCTGGTCTTTGTGATGCTGGAACACCTGATCGATACCGCCGGCCAAGTGCGACCAGCACCGAGCAAAGAATCGGTCGCGCCAACTGGGCGTGGTCTGCTCGGTCATCGGCCAATTGTACGTTCACTGAGCGTCGGGGTGGGACGCGGACGGTCCTGGATCCGATCGATGGTGGCACTCGCCTCGAAGGCCGTAGCTCACCGCCTTCTGAGCTGCGGCGCTGGCCGTCGTCTTCTGTCGTACGATTCGGCACCGTGAGGAGCGACGACGACTACGAGCTCGACCCCGAGCGGCTGGCCGAGTGCGCGTACTGGCGATGCGGTGAACTGTTCGAGCGTCGCTCGGCCACTCACCGGTTCTGCCGCAAGGCCTGCCGAAGCCGCCACAACAAGTGGACTCGTGCTCAGGAACGTCGGCGGAGGCGCCGCCAAGCCTGAGAATCGCTGACAGCCCAATCCGGCGTCTGACAGGGCCGGTATCGTCTGCGGGCACGTCGAGCGGGGAACAAATCAACGTCATGCAGGTCGCTCTCGAAGTTTGGTCGTCCGACTTCGCCCAGGTCGAGGCAACCTGCCGCCTGGCGGAGTCGCTTGGGTTCGACGGTTTTTACTACGGCGAATCGCCACACGGTTTGAATCTCGACTGCTGGACCACTCTGGCCGCTTTGGCCAAGATCACCGACCAAATTCGACTCGGACCAGTGATCACCAACATCTTGCCGACGTACCGGAGCACGGCGCTGCTGGCCAACCAAGCTTCAACGGTTGCCGCCATCTCGGGCGGGCGCCTCGATTTGCGAACCGGGGTCGGCGCCGCCCGGCCATTCGCCAAAGGTTGGTGGGAGCCGGCCGGGGTCGACTATCCCCACTACGAGCAGCGTCTCGCCGATCTGACCGCGGCGCTGGAGTTACTTTCGGTATTGTTGATTCCAATCACTGTGGCTGCTCGCGGAGAACGAGCGATGCACCTTGCCGCCGCCCATGCCGCTGTCTGGGAGACGTCGTTCTGCACGCCGGACGAGTTCGCAGCCGCCGACGCAGCCTTTCGACGAGTCGAGGCCGCGACTCCTCACGGTCAGACCGTCACTCGGTCGGCTGAGCCGGTTCGGCCCGTGATTCGATCACTCGAGATCGACGGGTTCGTGTCACGGTCCAGCCGCAGCCTGGACCGACTCTTGGCCCGAGTGCAGAGCGAGCGTGGCGCACACGAAGATCTCGACCCGGTGTTCGAGCGCGCATTGGTCGGCCATCCTTCCGATGCTGCCGAGTATCTGGACCGCTTGGCCAACGTCGGTGTCGACCAGGTGGTCGTCGCGCTGCACGACCCCCACGATCCTGATGCGCTTCATGCTCTGGCTGACGCAATCGCCCTCCTGACGCCCGAAGCCTCGAACGGATAAGCCGATTCACCGCACTACTCTCCAAAAGATGCGAGTCAACGTCGTCACTCATGGTTCGGGTTCGCCCATCGTCTTCCTTCACGGCATCGGGTCGAGTTCGGCGACGTGGGCCACGGCAATGTCACTGTTGGAGGATCGATACACCGTTGCCGCCATCGATCTGATGGGTCACGGTGGATCGCCGGTTCCCGACGACCCAGCCGAGTACACCAGGGATCGGGCGCTCGACGATATCGACGACCTCCTCGCCACCTTCGACGAGCCGGCGGTGCTCGTCGGCCACTCGCTCGGGGGCTACCTGGCGCTCGCTCATGCTGCCACCCGGCCGAATGTTGCCAATGGCATCGTGGTCCTCAACACCGGCCCCGGTTTTCGCGATCCCGACAAACGTGAGGCGTGGAACGAGCGGTCGCGGCGCAACGCCCACCGATTCGGTGTCGTTCCCCAGGCGGCCGAACTCAATCTCCAAGAAGACTCTGTCGTGATGGAGCGAGTCGGCGAGATGACGACCCCAACGCTCGTCCTTGCCGGCGACGCCGATCGCCCCGAATACACCGGTGCCGGGCACTACCTCGAACGCAAGATGGCCAACGCACGTTTCGTTGCGGTCGTCGGCGGCGAACACGCCATGCACGAAGACTCTCATGCTCGAGACGTCGCCGACCTGATCTCCCAGTTCGTCGAGTCACTGTGACGCAGACGAGTAGTTCCCCACCGTTGATCGTCGGACTCACGGGCGGCATCGGTGCCGGCAAGTCCACCGTCGCCCGAGCGCTGGCCGACCGGGGCGCTCAGGTGATCGACATGGATGGGCTCGGACACGTGGTGCTCGAGCCAGGCGGGCGAGCATACGACGGGCTCGTCGCCGAATTCGGCGACGACATCGTCAACGACGACGGCACCATCAGCCGCCCGGCACTCGGCGCCAAGGTCTTCGCTGATTCCGACGCCCTCGCCCGCCTCAACGCGATCAGCCATCCGGCGATCAACGCCGAACTGGCCGAACGTCTCCACGCGAGCACCGCCGACATCGTGGTGCTCGACATGGCGATCCTCGTCGAGAGCCAACTCGGCCGGCTCGACCCGCCGTGGAGCTACACGCTGGTGATCACGGTGGAAGCTCCGGTCGAGCTCCGCATCACTCGGGCAGTGCAGCGTGGCATGGACGAAGCCGATGCTCGTCGCCGGGTCGAACGTCAGGCATCGGAGGCCGAACGGCGCGCCATCGCCGACCGGGTGATCACCAACGAGGCCGACGAACCGGCGCTGCTGGCTCAGGTCGACGACTGTTGGACGTGGCTCACCGAGAAGAGCCTCTGAACTCGCCCGCTTCACGCCGGCACGGGCCCAGGCACGCAACGTGCTCAGGCAGGCACGGCGTCTTGAGGTTCCGGCTCGACCAATGCGTCGATGGCTGCGGATCGACGGCGAAGCGGACCGGTCCGGCCGATCGACTTGACGATCAGTAGACCGATGAACGACACGACCATGGCCGCGATGTAGGAGCGGCCGAAGGCGGCGCTGGTCGCCACCCCGCCGTACACCGAAATGAGCAACGAGATCCCGAGCGCGTTGCCGATCTGCTGCATCATTCGTTGGGTCGCGGTGGCCATGCCGATCGAGTCGTCGTCGACGGAGTTCACCAGGATCGCTCCGATCGACGGCCCGTAGATGCCCATCGCGATCCCCTGGACGACGAGCGCGATCCCAACGACGACGACGACCTGTTGGTATGCGGCGATGGCGAACAGCCCCATCGAGATCGTCAACAAGACCAGACCGGCGAGCGAGGCGCGCTGCTCGCCGACCCTGGAACCCAACTGACCGCCGACCGGGGAGGAGAGACTGAGCGCACCGGGCCGTAGCAGCATCATCAACGCAACCGCCGACAGCTCCCACCTGAGCACGCCACGAAGAAACAGCGGCGTCATGACGAATGCCCCCATATAGGCGGCTCCCGCGAAGAACTCCGCTCCGAGTGGCAGAACGAAGTTGGGGCGGCGCAACAAACCGAGCGGCAACAGCGGCGAGGCGGCACGACGTTCGACGGCAACGAACGCCGCCGCGAAGAGCGGTCCGGCAAGGGCGGCAGCGAGGACGGCCGGATGGATCCAGCCCCACGCTCGTCCCTGCGTGAGCGCAAACATGATGCCACCGGCAGAGAAAGCGAGCGTGACTGCCCCAAGCAGGTCGAAACCCTTGTGCTCGTCGGAGGTCGGAACCTCTTCGAGCACCATGAACGCGATGAGCACCGGGAAGACCGAGAACACTGCTTGGGCAACGAAGACGTAACGCCACCCGATGAGTTCGACGAGCGGACCTCCGGCTGCGAGTCCGAGCGCGGGAGATCCGGCGCCGACCAACGACCACCAACCCATCGCCTTGACCCGCTCCGAGCGCGGGATCTCCCGCATGATGAGCGCCATCGAACTCGGCCCGGTGCCCGCCCCGATCACCTGCGACAGGGTCCGGAACCCAATGAGAGTGAGCGCCGACCAGGCCGAAGCGGTGAGAACCGCGCTGACGGTGGCGAGAAAGAAACCGACGAGGAACACCTTGCGCTGGCCGATGACATCGCCCAACCGGCCGAGCATCGGAAGCGCCACCGCTCCGGCCAACATCGGCGCCGACACCACCCAGGCAATGGTCGTCTCCGAAGTGTCGAAGTCCTTGGCGATGTCGCCCAGCGAGACGGCCAGGATCGTGACGGGGAACGACGTGGCGAAGACGCCAACCAGGCAGGTGATCAGCACCCATCGCTGATACGTGCCGCGTTCTCGGAGTTCGGCGACGAGGTCGGCTCGTCGCTTGTGCACGGAGGTTGTCACTCTCCGCAGACTAGAGCCGACCCCTCCTCGTACGACACTTCGCTCGCGCCGCTTCGACGGTGTAGACCTGCCCTATGACGACCGACACGCCCCCACCAACCGATGCCCCAACGCCCCCGCCCGATGACCCCGAGGCACGGGCATCGGTTGGCCGCGAATGGAGCCGAGTGAGGTACGACGAACCGGCCAGCGGCGTCGGACGGATCACCCTGGCCCGAGCCGAGACGGCAAACGCCCAGGACTACCAGCTGCTCAGCGAACTGAACGAGGCATTCGATGTCGCCGCCCGTGCCACCAATGTGCGGGTGATCGTTTTGGCCGCCGATGGCAAGCATTTCTCCTCGGGCCACGATCTGCGCGACAGCACCGACATCAACGACCTTCCCATCGTCGGCACCCAGTGCCATTTCGACGCCCCCGGGGCCGAGGGCTACATGGCTCGCGAAGCCGAGATGTACGTCGGGTTGTGCTGGCGTTGGCGCAACATCCCGAAACCGACGATCGCCCAGGTGCAAGGCAAGGTGATCGCCGGGGGTCTCATGCTGGTGTGGCCGATGGACCTGATCGTCTGCTCCGAAGACGCGACGTTCTCCGACCCGGTCGTTGCCTTCGGCGTGAACGGACACGAGTACTTCACCCATCCCTACGAAGTCGGCGCTCGGCTGGCGAAAGAGATGCTGTTCACCGGGCGCGCCCTCACCGCAGACGAGGCCTACCGCCACGGCATGGTCACCAAGGTGGTGCCCCGCGACGAGCTGGAGTCGGCGACACTCGAGATGGCATCGCACATCGCCAAGCGGCCGATGATCGGCCTCACGCTGGCCAAGCAAAGCGTCAACAACACCCTCGACGCCATGGGCATGTACACCGCGCTGCAATCGGCATTCGGCCTCCACCACGTCGGCCACAACCACAACATGCGTCTCTTCGACAGCCTCGTCGACCCCAGCGGCATCGACGTCATCAGATCCGAGGCGTAGACGCGCCAAGATTGCTCCCACTCCGCAGCACACCGACTTGACAACACTGACCGGTGAGACGGATGGTCTGGCATGTCACGAGATCGCTCCGTCCTATGACCATTGCTGCCGTCGAAGCATTGCGGGCCGAGCAAGCCCGGGCCCGAGACCTGTTCGCCTCGCTCGATGACGCCGAATGGCAAACCGCCAGCGGCTGTGCCGGTTGGCGCATTCAAGATGTGGCCCAGCACATGGCATCGACGTTCCACGGAATCGCCGACCCGACCACGATCGAGCGCGGATCATCAGCCGATGTCGAGGCGAATGCCGAGGTACCGGTCAGTGCTCGTCGTGATTGGTCGGTCGCGCAGGTCGTTGCCGAGTACGACGAGTGGAGTGACCGCGGGATCGAAGCGCTGGCGGCGATGCAGGCCGACGGGGTTGGCGACCAGGTGATTCCTCTTGGAAACCTCGGTTCGCATCCCATGCACATCCTGGCAAATGCCATCGCCTTCGATCACTACTGCCATCTGCGATTCGATATCGGCGCCGCCATCGAACGGGCAGCGGCCTTACCGAACGACGAAGCG
>RCMY010001116.1_pt1 | contig 25485 bp, 25 predicted proteins | sample 2041341 | NCBI WGS metagenome assembly RCMY01 (sample SAMN09708234, study PRJNA481090) | Marine sediment metagenome, whole genome shotgun sequencing project.
ACGTGGTCCCATCATTTTTGCCATTTGTGTTTACCTCCAAAAATTTAAATACTTTGCCGCGGTATTTTGTATCTTTTGGATATGCCATACAATATTCTACTCGTATTATCTCCAAAAGTAAAGAGATTAATTCATTATTTTTACTGAAACTCAAGGTGAATCTACTTTTACTAATCCGCGCCGGAAGCTCCGCCGCTTTTCAGCATGGATGAGAAGCCATCAGATACAATAATCTCATTGTCGTGGGTGACCCATAGAGCATGAGCCCCTTCAATCTGGGAAAGCATCTCTTTTCCCTCCTCCAGACTGGAAAGGAATAAGGTGGTGGACATAAAATCCGCGAGACCAGAGTCTTCCATGACAACTGTTACCGCCTTGAACTGTGTTCCCGGCATCAGTGTCGCCGCATCAATCAGATGGTGATACTTCTTGCCATCCACCACATAGAATCTCTGATAATCACCAGAAGTGACTACTGCGATGTTATTGGCAAAAACTGTATCCAAGCTGGCCGCCCCCGTGAAAATGTTCTCATCAGGATTCTGGATGCCAATACCCCATCTGTCTCTGACCCCATCCAAAGGCTTGTCCAAAGCTTTCACATTGCCGCCTGCGCTGATGATAAGGCTTGTGAAGCCTTTTTCTCGCATCTTGTCAGCTACATATTCTGCGGAATATCCTTTTGCCACAGCACCCACATCCAGGCTCATCAGAGGATCCTCCAGGTATACGGTGCCCGCCGCCTCATCAATAATCACCTTATTGATGTCTGTGTGTGCATTCTTCTCCTCTAGAAGCTCCATAGGCGGAAGCTTTGCCAGGTTCGGATCAAACTCTGCTTCTTCTCGGTATTCGCTCCAAACCCGAAGCACTGCGCCCATGGCAATGTTTGCTTTCCCATTGGTCTTGCCATACCACTCTTTTGAAAACTTCAGAAGATCAATGATGGTCTGATCCACTTTCACCGGTTCTTTCCCCGCTTGATCATTGATGGTCTTCAGATTGTTTATACCATCATAACTGTTGTAGATGTCGAACAGCTCATGAAGTCTTTTAAACTCCTCTTTAATCTCCGTGAAGTAGGCGGCAAACTCTTCTTGAGTGTCGGTGTAACCAATGACTGTGGTCACTGTGTCAAAATACTCGAAGAATGTGTCCTGATATTTGGTCTTCACTTCTTCCTTTGGTGCGGTCTGACATCCAGTGATGACAACTGCAGCAAGAAGAAGCGAGGAGATGATTTTCATAAATTTCTTCATAGAAACCTCCCGGTATCTTTAAGTTTGTGTTGAGTTACATTTACCGGAAAATTATACCATAGACGGGTGAATTTTCCCGAATGATTTCCTTAAATTATTATGGAAAAAACTGCTTTCATAAAAAAACTCCTCCAGATACTGGAGGAGTTTTCTAAGAGTTCTAATTATCTAGCGTTCTTACCAGCTTTTTCAAGAGCTGCCAGGTATCCGTTAACCTTGATGGTTACGGAAGATGTAAGATCTTCAGAAGTTGGTACGTTTTCAGCCAGTTCCATTCCTGTTACATCAGCAACCTTCTTGCCTACCATGTACTCTGCAAGAGACTTAGCCTGTTCGAACCATTCCTTCTTGATGCCTGAAGCACCCTTCATGCCATAAGCATCTCCAAGTTCAAGCTTAGACTTCACATCAGCAGCCTTATCGCTTGTTACCTTACCATCCTTGTCAAACTCAACCTTAGTCTGAGCTACGTCAATGAATGTTCCTGCGATAGTTTCATCAGCCTTAAGAGCTGTAGCAACTACAGTAGTATCAACCTGAGCTACTGCCATTGTTTCGCCTTCCATGGACTTGGACTTCGCGATGGAAGTTACAACTCCAAGACCAACCTTTTCAGCGCCTTCAACTTCGATTGCGTTAGCATATGCTTCTTCAAGAGCGGAAATATATCCACTAATCTTGATTGTTACGGAAGATGTAAGTTCTTCATTTGTTGTTACTTCGTCAACCAGTTCAAGAGCCTTAACTTCTTCAACGGTCTTGCCGATCATCCAAGCGCCGAATGCTTCGATCTGCTCGTTCCATTCTTTCTTAATGCCTGAAGCACCCTTCATGCCATAAGCATCTCCAAGTTCAAGCTTGGACTTGCCTTCTACAGCTGTGTCAGATGTAAGCTTCATTTCTGCATCGAAACCAACCTTATCCTGTGCTGTGTCGATTGTAACACTAACGATCTTGCCGTCTTTGTCAAAACCAGCAGCAACGATAACTGAATCTACCTGTCCGGTAGCAGCTCCATCAGTAAGATCCTTGGACTTACCAATGCTTGTCTTGATTCCAAGACCTAACTTAACGATTGCACCTGCTTCAGCTGGCTCTTCAACTGGTGTTTCAGCTGGTGTTTCAACTGGAGTTTCTGCTGGTGTTTCAGCTGGCTCCTCAGTTTTAGCGCAACCTGCGAATACAGATAGTGCAAGTACAGATGATAAGACTAATGCAAATATTTTTTTCATGTTTCCCCTGTCCCTCCGTGTGTTTTATTGTTTGTATTGACTACATCCCTATTCTAATACATTGTTAATCATCAGACAATACTTTTTAAAAATCTTATTACATTTACAATTATTTCATAATTAACAATGAAAACAATTAGAATGAAGCCCACGAATTGCGAAAATCGTTAAAATATTGTGCGATTATTAAACACGAATCGTTATATCGTACTAAAATTGCACAATATCTAATGGTTTTCACCTTGCTTTTGTCAAAAAATGGAGTCATGACATTTTTGTCACGACCCCATGGATTGAAACTAATCTGTTAACTCTTCCTGCTCCATCTTACACCTGAAGGTGTGTCTTCCAAAATGATCCCTTCCGCCGCCAAGTCATTTCGGATTTTGTCAGCCGTTGCAAAATCACGATTCCTACGGGCTTCATTTCTTTTTTCAATGAGAGCTTCAATCTCTTCTTCCAAGGTGCCACCCACAGAATTCTGAAGGATTCCCAGTGGTGAGCCTAGATCTCTTAAAAGCTCCATAGCAAAGGTGATCAGGGCTTTTGAGGAGTTTTCGTTAATCTTAATATTAACATCCCGTATCAGTTCAAAAATCACGGAGATGGCGTCTGCTGTGTTGAAGTCATCATCCATCTTTTCCACAAATCTCTCCTTATACGCAAAAAGAGAAGATTTCACCATTTCATCCTCAGGCTGTACTTCTTCTGATGCAGTGCTGAGATAGCCATTGAGCCTTGTGAGTGCATTGTACATCCTCTCAAGGCTTGCTTTTGCGGAATCCAAAAGCTCGATGGTGAAGTTGATCTGCGTTCGGTAATGCCCGGATATCATAAAGAGTCTGACTACTTCTGAATCATATTTCTCCAGAATCTCACGGGCGGTGAAGAAATTATTGAGCGATTTGCTCATCTTCCGGTTGTCCACATTAATAAAAGCCCCATGCAGCCAGTACTTGGCAAAGGTTTTTCCGGAACGTCCTTCACTCTGTGCAATCTCATTCTCATGATGAGGGAAGACCAGATCAGTGCCCCCTGCATGTATATCAATGGTTTCCCCAAGAAGGTTCAGCGCCATGCAAGAGCACTCAATGTGCCAGCCAGGTCTCCCGAATCCCCATGGGCTTTTCCAGGATGGTTCATAAGGTTTCACTTTCTTCCACAGAGCAAAATCCATAGGATCTTTCTTACGTTCGTCCACCTCAACTCTGGACCCTGACTGGAGATCTTCCAGGTTCTGTCCTGACAGCTTTCCGTAGCCCGCAAAGCTCTTGGTGGAGTAGTATACATCTCCATCCACTTCATAAGCCAGTCCTTTCTCAATGAGCTCAGAGATAAACGCAATCATTTCATCAATATACTCCGTTGCTCTAGGATTCACAGTGGCACGTTTGATCTTAAGCTTATCCGCATCCTGGTAATATTCCATGATGTATCGGTCGCCAAGCTCTTTCACCGTGGTATCTGTATCCTGTGCTTTTTTAATCATCTTGTCATCAATATCGGTAAAATTCTGCACAAAGTTCACTTCGTAACCTTTATATTCCAGATACTTTCTGATGGTATCAAAGATGATGAAGGTTCTTGCATTACCGATATGGAACAGATTATAAACGGTGGGTCCGCAGACATACATCCTGACCTTTCCTTCTTCCAGCGGTACAAATTCTTCCTTTTGTCTTGTAAGGGTATTATAAACCTTCATGACCTTCCTCCTGTATTTCTTACTTTATTATCCACTATTCTATCACTTCATTGTTCCTAATTTCCACTAGATTCTGAAGTCCCTTCTCAAGAAGATCTCCATTTCTATTTTTCACATCAAAAGTTCCATCTTTCGACACCAGAATTCTGTAGGGTATTCCAAGAAGGTCATAATCGCTGAATTTACTGCCCAGCCTGTCTTTTCTGAAATCTTTCAGAACACGGACACCCCATAATTTCAGTTCTTCATACATTTCTTCCGCTTTCTCTCTTGGTTTCTCCACTCTAGGATCAACAAGCGTGATGACCAGTGAAAAAGGAGCCTGAATTTTGGATAGAGCGAACCCCTTGTCATCTTTTGACTCCTCCAGCAGAGCATAGTTCATACGGTCCAAATTCAAGCATAGACTGGTGAGAGGTTCATAGCTGTATCCACCCTCTTTGCTTTGTACTCTGATCTTTTCATCATGAACCTTAACACTACCCAACAACCACCCTTTGAATGATTCTTCACTCTCAGACAAAGTATAAAAGTACCCGGAGAAATCTCTCCCATAATATACCCCTTGGATGTGATGATCCGTTTTATTTGCACCAGTAATATACGCTTTCCCTTTGCGCACGGAGTGATCAATGAGCATTTTATCCACTTTAAGTCCAATAGGTCCCGCAAATCCAGCTTCTGCTCCAGTTTGCTCAAGAACCTTCTCCTTAGAAAGCGGCTTCAGTTTATCCTCTTCCAGAGATAACACGTGACCAACCTTCTTAAGATCCACCTCGTTGTTTCCTTCCGTAAGGACTGCATATACCTGATCTCCATCCGTGAAGAGCATGGTTTTCAGAATATCTGTCATCTGACACTGAAAAAACTGAACCAGGTCTTCCACGGTTTTCACTCCTGGGGTTTCAACGGTTCGCTTCTCCACTTCATCGATGTCAGGCTTTGACATATTTTCACTCTCCACAAATTCCGGTGAAACATAAACTCGAGGCCCCTCCTCATGTTCATAGTAAAACATGTCGCCCTCAACTCTAAATGGAATATCAAGAAGTGATAATACTTCCTTTCCTCTTTGCATGCCTTCTGTTTTCCCTTCTCCAAGAACACTGGCAAGAAGAACTCTCTGATGCCTGTTCTTCCAGATTGACGCATAATGTCCCTCCTGAAGCTGCACATTCTCCTTGGTCATCATCCGGTAAGGAAGATCCTTGTAGGATGTCACCCGGTCTGAAGCATACTGGTGTGCCGCACCTATGAGCCCCTTTATATTTCCGGTCCCCGAAGAATAATACTCTGCAAAGCCTTCTCTTTTTAGTACACTTTCAATCTTCTCCTGAAAAACACTCTCTTCTACTAGTCCAAAAGGTGTCTTATACAGCACTTCCTTGACTCGAAACTGCATTCCAGCTCTCTCCATAAGGTAGGCAAGATCCTTTCCATCCTTGGTGCTGTCTTCCTTTTTTGTGCGTATGTTCATCTGTTCAAAATCCATATTTTTTCCTCATTTCAAATGCTTCTTACCTTATTATAGCGAAAGAGCTGCTTTCTGAGAACCTTTCCGCTGAAAATGAAAGAGGATGCACAGTGTGCATCCTCAATAATAGGCTACTAAAATTTCTATAGGAAGCTTGAAAGAACGAATCCACCGATGATACCACCAAGGATACCCGCAAGGATTGTGCTTCCGTTGATCTTCTTGCCAGCAAACACGTCTGCAAAGAATAAACCTGTACCTGCTGCCCAAGCCATATCGATCCAAGCTGTACCTGACTGATATACCATTCCAAGACCATGGTTCAGTGCCCACATGGTTCCAACGATAAATGCAGCTGCCATCCAGCCACCGATTGGGCCAAAGGCTTCAACCAGTTTTCCCCACATCATGGAGATCAGGAATGGGAACATAAATCCGCCTACAATTGTTGTAATGATGTTACCTAGTTCCATTATTTATACCTCCTATCCCTTACTTCGCTTTGTTGAATGCGTTAATAGCCAAACCAGCTAATAAAGCACCGACTGTGAGAAGACCGATGGTTGGCAGAGAGCTAACCAGTCTGCCTAAGTCAAACGTGTTGTCTCCAGTACCGAATACGTCTCTCATGATACCAACCCAAGCAATACCCCAAGCCATATCAACAAATGCATGGTCTCCAGGATTGTCTACAAGTCCGATATAGTGGTTCAGGAACCACATTGGTCCGATGATTGCTACAGCTGCAAACCAGCCACCGAGATTTCCGTAAGCTCCTGCCCAGTCGCCCCAAATGCTCATAACGAACATACCAGCAATGGCAAAACCTACTGTGCTCTTTACAAATTTCATAGTATATCTCCTCTCATTTTGTGTTTTTTTAGTTGTAGCCAACTAAAATTTGCTTAATTTGGTCAATTGAACTTCCTCGAGGACAGCATTCACATCATCACTGACCATGGACTGCACACCCGCCACAAAGGCACCTTCAACGATAGGGGCATCTACCAGAATGCACTTTTCCTTGAGATCTTCATCCACAAGATCCAATGCAATTTCTGAGCTCATGATTGAACTTCCGATATCTGTAAATATCAATATACGATTGCATCCAGACAGTTCATTGATGGCATCCACAATCTTGTCGGCACTGGTCCCCAATCGTCCATCGGTGGTACCACCACAGGAGATTATAGGCACCTCGTCCTTCGTCATTTCTACCACCAGGTCTTTAATTCCATCAGTGATTTTTTCACTATGGGAAACTAAAATAAGACCTATCATATTCTTCATGCTCCTTCCTTACCTGCTGCTTATATGGCATTTATACGCCATGACAGTATTTCTATGGTTCTTTCGTCGAGTTCATTATTCAATCTCACTATGCCGTATCCGGCATAGTGAGAAGATTAATGTCAGTTGTTACTTTTTGTCTATTTGTTTTCCCAATCCAGAGATCTGCCAACTGCTTTCTGCCATCCAGCATATAAAGCATCACGGTCTTCTCCAGCCATCTTAGGATTGTATTCTCCATCAACAGCCCACTTGGTCTTAACTTCATCTTCATTAGCCCAGAATCCAACAGCAAGACCTGCAAGATATGCAGCACCAAGAGCTGTGGTTTCAGCAATAACTGGACGAAGAACGGATCTGTCAAGAATGTCAGCCTGGAACTGCATCAGGAAGTTGTTTACAGAAGCTCCGCCGTCAACCTTCAGATTCTGAAGTTCGATGCCAGCATCTTTTTCCATAGCAACCAGAACATCCTTTGTCTGATAAGCAATTGCTTCCAGAGCTGCTCTGATGATGTGATATCTGTTAGCTCCTCTTGTCAGTCCAAGGATTGCTCCTCTAGCATACTGATCCCAATGTGGTGCACCAAGTCCAACGAATGCTGGAACTACGTATACGCCTGCATTGTCCTTCACCTTTGTAGCAAAGTATTCGGAGTCTTTTGAATCGTAGATGAGTTTCAGTTCGTCTCTGATCCACTGGATTACAGCGCCACCAACGAAGATGGATCCTTCAAGAGCATACTGAACCTTGTCATGGGATGTAGCAGCGATGGTTGTAACCAGTCCGTTGTTGGACAGCTTCATTTCTTCACCGATGTTTACAAGCAGGAAGCATCCTGTTCCATAAGTATTCTTGGCTTCTCCAGGTAAGAAACAGGTCTGGCCATAAAGAGCAGACTGCTGGTCACCAGCGATACCGGAAATAGGAACCATAACTCCATTGATATTTGTTTCGCCATAAACTTCAGAAGACTTCTTAACTTCTGGAAGCATGGATGCTGGAATGTTCAGTTCAGCCAGAAGCTTCTCATCCCACTTCAGTTCTTTGATATTATAAACCATAGTTCTGGATGCGTTTGTGTAGTCTGTAGCATGAACTCTACCTTCTGTAAGTTTCCAGAGCAGCCATGTATCCACTGTTCCGAAAAGAAGATCTCCAGCCTCAGCCTTTTCACGAGCACCTTCTACGTTGTCAAGGATCCACTTGATCTTTGTTCCTGAGAAGTAAGCATCGATCTGAAGACCGGTGTTTTCTCTTACGTAGTCAGCCATTCCTTCTTTAGCTCTCAGTTCATCGCAGATGTTGGATGTTCTTCTACACTGCCACACGATGGCATTGTAAACAGGAACTCCAGTGTTCTTATCCCAAACCACTGTTGTTTCTCTCTGGTTTGTGATACCGATGGCAGCAACTTCGTCAGCTCTGATACCAGCCTGAGCCATTGCTTCATTCAGGACACCATACTGTGAAGACCAGATTTCCATTGGATTATGCTCTACCCAACCCTGCTTAGGATAAATCTGGGTAAATTCCTTCTGAGCAACGCCAACAATATTCTGCTCTTTGTCGAAGATGATGGTTCTGGAACTGGTGGTTCCTTGGTCAAGTGCGATAACGTACTTTTTCATTTTGTACCCCCCTGGTATTTTTTATTTTTGTATATATAAAAAGCTACAAACTTAATAAGCTTGTAGCTTTCTCTATAACTCTACTACAAATTTCCACAAACTCTTATTAGTTGTTGAAATTGCTGATGCTCCCGAACTGAGAGCTGTATATGTGTCATTCTGATCTTCTATGAGGCCACCTGCAATGATGGGAATCTCTGTAAAATTAGAAATCTTTTTAATGATTTTGGGAATGACCCCGGGAAGAATTTCAAATGCATCTGCATAGGCATACTCCATATGTTTCTTCGCTTTTTCCATTGCCATGGAATCCAGCATGAAGAACCTCTGCACCGTAATGAGTCCCATCTCATTTCCAGCCTTGATGACATTTGACTTGGTGGATATGATTCCATCCGCCTCTGTAAAGTCCCGAATGTACTTAACAGAAATCTCCTTCGTATCCAGACCTTCAATAAGATCCATATGGACAAAGACAAGCTTTCCACAAAGTTTTGCTTTCTTGACAATATTCGGCAAATTGATAATATCCCCAAAAAGGATGAAGATTATTTGAATTTCTGACTGACATGCATCTTCCAGGCCGTGGACATCTTTAGCGGCCGCTATGACGGGATACTTTTTCAGTATCTGCTTCAACTCACTCCGCATAAGTTCCTCCAACCTTCTGAGACGTTCTAAGCTTGTAGAACTGCTCATGTAACCCTTTACGGTTATTTTAACACTAATCGCGAAAGAAGTCGAATGGATTTTCTGTAATATCGTTAACATTTTATGAATAAATTAATACAACCCTCATTTTATTGGCAGTATGATACGACCAAAACAATTGAACGCCAATGAAGAACACCATATACTTGCGTATATGGTGCACCTCTAAAAAATATTATTTATTTACAGTTTTCTATCGCTCTGTTAGTAAGAATCGCCTCTGCAAGGAGAAGATCTTCAGGTGTTGTGACCTTCAGGTTCTCATAGGATCCCTCATAAAGATAAACGGAACCAAAAAAAGCCTCATAAACCGCAGTATCATCTGTCACTTGTTTCTCAATCTCTTGGATTCTTTCATGACCTGAGAGGATCTCTTTTGTGAAAAAACACTGAGGCGTCTGAATCAGCCTGTATTTTTCACGCTCCAGAGTCCCTGTGGAAAAACCATCACACCCTACAGACTTCACGGTATCTTTCAGCGCCACAGAACAAGCTGCTGCCCTATGTCTTCTAGTATAGGTTATTCCATCCTCAATAATTCTTCTGGAAACCAACGGTCTTACACCGTCATGAATGAGTACAACAGATTCGGGATCCAGTTCGTAGGCCTTTTTCAGACCATTTTGCACAGAAGAGAATCTCTCCTCTCCCGCTTCGACGATATAAAGAGGTTTCACTGGGGTATATCCCAGCCCCTTGAAATATTCAATGAAGTCCCTTCCAAGAACAAGCACCAGAGCATCCACAGATTCCACTCCATCAAACGCCATCAGAGTTCGTAGAAGAATAGGCACCCCCTGGACTGGCAGAAACTGCTTTGGCACTTCTGACCCCATTCGGAGACCTTTTCCTCCAGATACAATCAGCCCGATGACCATGCTAGTCCACCTTGGGCTTTGCAAAAATCATTCGCCCTGCCGCTGTCTGAAGAACTGAAGTGACAATTACAAAGAGTGTCTCCCCAACATACTTCTTCCCGTCTTCCACAACAATCATGGTCCCGTCATCCAGATAACCAATGCCCTGGTTCTGCTCTTTACCAACCTTTGAGATGAGAAGACTCATCTCCTCTCCCGGAAGGAGCATTGGTTTTACAGCATTTGCCAGCTCATTGATATTCAGCACCGGAACCCTCTGGAACTCCGCCACTTTATTGAGATTATAGTCATTGGTGACCACCTGTCCTTTGATTTCTGTAGCCAGTTTCAGAAGCTTTGAATCCACTTCCTGAATGTCCTTGTAGTCTTTCTCCCAGATTTCCACTTCAATGTCCAGCTCATTCTGTATTTTATTCAGAATATCCAGACCTCTGCGGCCTCTGTTTCTTTTGAGAGAATCAGAGGAATCCGCAATGTGTCTCAGCTCCTCCAGCACATAAAATGGAATGATGAGCTTTCCTTCTACAAATCCAGTCTTACAGATATCATAGATTCTGCCGTCAATGATGACAGAAGTATCCAGCACTTTTGGTGTACCCGTCAGCACCTGCTTTTCCACCTTCTCTTTTGGTGTATGTCCCTTTACCCTGAGACCACTGAAGAAATTCAGTATTTCCTCTTTTTTCTTGAGGGCAATATTTGCACCCAGCATCGCTGCCGCAATGTTGAGAAGCACCGTCACAAGTCCCCCGAATCCCGGCCAGGCATTGGCGATGGGCATGGTGAGGAAAAAAGTGATCACAAGGAAAATAATGGCACCTACCGCTCCAAAAAGAATCTCTGTGACAGACATCCCGGAGAGGTTTTTTTCGATGATCTTGTTGGTCTTAATCAGCAGTTTGTAAATGGAAGATGATAATAAGAAAAAAATAAGTGCGAATAAAAGAATGGTTACTGCAAAAAGACCGATGGTGAAAGGAAGACCTTTCGTAAAACTCAAATTATCCAGATATGGAATGAGTAATATCCCTGTAGCTATTGCATAGCCTAACACAGCTCCCACTAACGTAACAATTCCTCTTACTAAATTTCTAATCACATCTGCACCTCCTTCAAAATAATATGTTCCATCATGAAAATCCCACTGGAACCAAATGGATAGTTTCATTATAATCATTTTTTCTTAACTTTTACACAAAAAAACAATCTTAGAATATTTTATTCACAGCTTCTTTCAAAGTGTCCACAGGGATCAGATGAATGTTCTTCATTTTGATCTTTTCCATGTTCCGGGAAGGAATCATAAAATACTCAAATCCCATTTTTACCCCTTCACCAATAAGCCTTTCCACATGATTTACTGGACGGATCTCTCCCGTCAGTCCTATCTCCCCTATGGCCATGAGCCTGTCGTATTTGATATCACGTCCTTTGGCGCTGGAAACCAGTGATAGTGCAAGTCCCAGATCCTGAGACGTTCCCTCCACACTGAGTCCGCCCACCACATTGACATATACATCACTGGCATAAAATGGAATCTTCAGCTTCTTCTCCAGCACCGCAAGGATCATGTTCAGTCTTGGAATTTCAATTCCCAGTGCGGACCTTCTTGGCATCACAGCCTTGGTTTCCGCCACAAGTGACTGTACCTGGACAAGAAGAGGCCTTGTGCCTTCCATGATTCCGATGACCATGGATCCTTCTTTAGCTCCTCTGTGATCCTCCAAAAAAATCCGCGAAGGATCATACACCTCCACAAGACCTTCCGCAGCCATCTCAAATACGCCTATTTCAGACGTGGTGCCGAAACGGTTCTTCATGGTACGGAGAACTCTTATTTCTTCTGTTCTTTCTCCTTCGAAATATAGAACAGAATCCACCATATGCTCCAGAACCCTCGGGCCCGCAAGCTCTCCCTGCTTGGTCACATGCGCCACAATGAAAAGAGGAATGCCCATGAGCTTTCCGATCCTCATAAGTGAATTGGCACATTCCCGCACCTGGGAAACAGACCCTGGTGCCGATGTCACCTTCTCTGTATATACGGTCTGAATGGAGTCGATGATCACAAAAGCAGGTTTCAGGTCCCTGATGTGCCCTTCAATGACTTCCATGGATGTCTCGGAAACGATAAAAAGCTTCTCAGCAGTGGCTGAAAGCCTGTCTCCCCGAATCTTGATCTGTTCCTCAGATTCCTCTCCTGAAACATAAAGCACTGTTCCATACCGCTTTGCGATTTCATGGGCGCACTGCAGAAGAAGCGTCGATTTTCCAATTCCCGGATCGCCGGAAATCAGCGTCAGTGAACCTTTCACAAGGCCTCCTCCCAGAACCCGGTTCAGCTCTGAAATACCTGTGTCAAAGCGCTCCTTATCTCCAGACAGAATCTGAGTGATGGGTTTGGGTGCACTCTGGCTGGAAATCCCTTCCACCCTAGTCTGCTTTGGAAGCACAGCTTCCTCCTGAAAAGTATTCCACTCAAGGCAGTCTGGACATTTCCCAAGCCATTTTGCGGATAAGGATCCGCAGTTCTGGCATACATATTGTGTTTTTGCTTTTGTCTTTGCCATATTTCTTCCTCACACTAAAAAAATTACCCATAATCAGTCGATCTGTTATCTATCCTGATTATGGGTTCATTCTATCTTATGAAACTTAATACTTCATGAAAGTCCCATGAAAACTCTGAAAAGATTCTTGAGAACTCATTACTTGTTTTCCGATTCCTCATTCTTTTCTACTTCTTCTTCCATCTCACGGTTGATTCCAGTTCTCTTTTCTACCCGAACCTCCCGAGCTCCTGTTTTCTTGAAGACGAGCTTTCCATCCTCCACATTGACGAGCACCTCGTCGCCCTTCTGGATGATCCCCTTCAGCATTTCCTCTGAAAGTGTATCTTCCAGTTCTTTTGTGATGGCTCTTCTCAGCGGTCTTGCTCCATAGGCTGTATCAAATCCGCTCTTTGTCATAAACGCAGTGGTCTCATCAGAGAATGAAAGATAAATTTCTCTCTCTGCGATCCTCTTGCTTACTTCGTCCAGCATCAGCCTTGTAATCTTGTCCAGATCGTCGCTGGTGAGGCTGTGGAAGACAATAATGTCATCGATTCTATTGATAAACTCCGGCCTGAAGGAACGCTTCAGCTCTTCCATGATGTTTTCCTTCATGCGGTCATACTCTTCCGCTGTGGCATCCTGAGCGATACTGAATCCTACTGTCTTCTGCTTCTTGATGGTGGATGCGCCTACATTGGAGGTCATGATGATGATGGTGTTTTTAAAGTTTACTGTTTTGCCTTTTCCATCGGTGAGTCTTCCATCTTCCAGAATCTGCAGCAGCACGTTGAACACATCCGGATGGGCTTTTTCGATTTCATCAAAGAGCACCACGGAATAAGGGTTTCTTCTTACCGCTTCTGTCAGCTGGCCTCCCTCATCATAACCCACATATCCTGGTGGGGATCCGATGAGTCTTGAGACCGTATGCTTTTCCATATACTCTGACATATCTATGCGGATCATGGACTTCTCTGAACCAAACATGGCAACTGCCAGAGCTTTGGAAAGTTCTGTCTTACCCACACCGGTAGGTCCAAGGAAAATAAAGGAACCAATGGGTCTGTTTGGATCTTTCAGCCCTACTCTTGCACGTCTCACGGCTCTTGCAATGGAGCTTACCGCTTCTTCCTGGCCAATGACACGTTCATGAAGGATCTTCTCCAGATTGAGCAGCTTATCTGATTCACTTTCTGTAAGCTTCTTCACAGGCACCTTAGTCCATCTGGATACCACTTGAGCGATATCCTCTTCTCCGACTACCAGGTCAGCACTGCCAATAGCTCCAGTCTTCCACTTGTTCTTGGTGTCTTCCAGGGTCTTTCTCACTTCATTTTCTTTGTCTCTGAGTTTTGCTGCTTTCTCATAGTCCTGCAGAGAAACGGACTCTTCCTTTTCTTTCTTGATGTTCTTCAGCTCTTCCTCGATCTTCTTGATATCAGGCGGTGCTGTGAGGTTTTGGATTCTCACTTTTGCCGCAGCCTCATCCATGAGGTCGATGGCCTTGTCCGGCAGGAATCTGTCGGTGATATAGCGGTCTGAAAGCTCTACCGCAGCGTCCAGAGCTTCATCGGTGATCTTGATTCTATGATGCGCCTCATACTTGTCCCGGAGCCCTTTCAAAATCAGCTTGGCCTCTTCTTTAGTGGGCTCTCCCACATGAACCGGCTGAAATCTTCTTTCTAGTGCACTGTCTTTTTCAAAGTGTTTTCTGTACTCATCGATGGTTGTGGCACCAATGGCCTGGATTTCTCCTCTGGCAAGAGCCGGCTTCAGAATATTTGCCGCATCTATGGCTCCTTCTGCACCTCCTGCACCGATGATGGTATGGATCTCGTCAATGAAGAGAATGACATTTTTAGCACTTTTGATTTCATTGAGGACATTTTTCAGTCTTTCCTCAAACTCACCACGGTACTTTGCACCAGCGAGCATTTGAGAAATATCAAGAGAAACCACTCTCTTGTCCTTCAGAAGCTCTGGAATATTTCCTTTCACAATCCTCTGGGCAAGACCCTCCGCAATGGCCGTCTTACCAACACCCGGGTCTCCGATGAGCACAGGATTGTTTTTGGTTCTTCTGGAAAGTATTTCAAGAATTCTCTCTGTTTCGTCTCCTCTTCCAATGACAGGGTCCAGCTTCCCATCCCTTGCCATTTCCGTCAGGTCCTTGCCGAACTGGTCCAGCGCTTTTGTCTCTGCCCGGTCCTGGCCTCTTGTTTCAGGTTCCTGACTCTGATTTTGATTGCTGAAGCTTTTAACAATCTCGTTCTTCAGCTTTGTGATATCTATGCCCTGACTCTCGATCATAGAGTAGGCAACCCCCTCCTCTTCAGAAAGAATCGCCAGAAGCATATGCTCCGGACTGATGTAGTTCTGCCCTAGGTTTCTTGCTTCTTTAAAGCTGTTGTCCAAAAGACGCTTGGTTCTCGGTGTCAGCGCAAACTGCCCTGAACCTGTAAACATCCCATTTCCTGTACCTAAGGTTTCTTCAATCATGGACTGAATCACTTCCTTTGTCAGCCCCGCTTCATGAAGAAGATTGCTTCCTGCGCCTTCGACGCTGGCAATCCCAAATAAAATATGTTCTGTTCCGATATACCCATGCTGCAATCGCTGAGATTCTTTTTGCGCATGCATCAGGGTTGCTTTTGCCCGTTCTGTAAACCGTTCAAACATTCTAAACGCTTCCTCCTCTAACTCTAAAATATACTGCGAATGATTTTCGCTCTGTTGATGTCACGTTCCTTTTCATTGAGCTCAATTCCATATGATTTCTTCATCATACCCGGCTGAGTATTGATGATGAGAGAATCTATAAGCTCCATATCCACCTCTTTCAGCAGCTCAGTCTCTACACCCATACGGACAAGAGACAAGTGATACAGTGCTTCTTTGGATGTCATAAGTCTTGCGTTCATAAGTGTCCCAAGACTCCTGTAAATCTTATCTTCCATTTCCAAAGAGAACTCGTTGAGAAGCTTTCTTTGATGGTCCTGTTCTTCATCCAAAAGCTTGTCAATGGTGTCTGTCAGGTTATAGAGGATATCCTCTTCCTTCACACCCAAAGTCACCTCATTGGAAATCTGATAGATATTCCCTTCCGCCTGGGAACCCTCTCCATAAATACCACGGATGGTCATGCCCATCTGCGCCAGCGCCTGGGACACATATCCTATGCGGTCTGTCAGGGTGAACCCCGGCAGATGAAGCATCACAGATGCTCGCATGGCTGTACCGAGATTTGTAGGACATGCTGTGATATAACCCAGATTATAATCAAAGGCAAAATTCAGTTTCTCACTGAGAAGATCATCAATCTTTGACGCCTTTTCATAAAGTGCGGACAGATTCAGATCTCTGCCCATGACCTGGAGCCTGATATGGTCCTCCTCATTGATCATGAGGCTGACATCTTCTTCTTTATCTATAATATAAGCAGAAATATCACTGTTGTTGATGAGCTTCGCACTGACCAGATGTTTTTCAAAAGCCACCAGAAGCTCTGTTCTGCCAAGTTCCCACATACGATGGGTGCTATAATTTTCTTCCATGGCTTTACTCACATAAAAAGCCTCTTCTACCGCTTTCACCAGCATCCTGGCCCGTTCACTCTCCAGTCTGTGAGGGAAAGGCAACAGCTTCAGATTTCTAGCTAGGCGTACTCTGCTTCTTAACACAAGGGATTCTTTAGGTAGCATCTTCCTCACCTGCCTCAAATATCTTTTTCAGTTCCTGAATCTCATCCCGAACCTTTGCTGCCTCTTCAAAATTCTCTTCCTGTATGAGTTCCTTCAGACGGAGCTTCAGTTCATCCACTTTCCTCCGGCTGACCACTTCCTGGGAAGCATTCTTCGGTATCTTCCCTGTGTGCAGAAGTCCACCCTGAACTCTTTTGATGGTGGGGATCAATGATTTTGAAAAATGCTCGTAACAATAACTGCATCCTAATAACCCACTTCTCTGGAAATCCTGAAAAGTAATATGGCATTTCGGACAGCGGTCTATTTCCATCTTACTGCTCTCCACCATGTCAAACAGAGACCCAAAAAAACTATCCATCGACATGATCCCACCTCCGTTTCATTATAGTATTACTAGTTCGTACAATTAAATTATATCAAATTTAATTCACAAAAGAAAGCATAGAAATCCATCTTTCATATTTCTTCCCCATCATTATTTCATATAGTTATGAACAAATCTTGAAAGCCTACATTCACTTTATCGAATTATCCTTAAAAAAATACAAAAGGCAACACACCTATCACATAGGGCGTTACCTTCCGTCTTTACCGTTCTTTCTTTCTGATTTTCTCTTTTGGAATCTTTGCATTGGCTGTCAGTTCCACATACTCTTCCTCATCTGGTTCCGGCACCACTTCTTCCTTTGGATTTTCATACTCTCCCTTTAGAAGGGTCACCTCTGCGATGGGGAAGCTTTCAATGATTTCCTCATCCTGCAGATTGATTCTGACATTTACAGATTCCTTCACCACATTGTTCCCGATGACATCCCCTTTTCCCTTCGGGGTCTTCACATAAGATCCGACCTTCGGAAGGCGCTGGCGGATTTCCTCATAAGCTTCCTGTTCGTAGCTCAGGCAGCACATGAGTCTGCCGCAGATACCAGAAATCTTTGTTGGATTCAGAGATAGATTCTGTTCTTTAGCCATCTTGATGGATACAGAGTTGAAATCTCCCAGCCAGGTGGAGCAGCAGAGGCTTCTTCCACACATACCGATACCACCAAGCATCTTGGCCTCATCCCTTACTCCGATCTGACGCAGCTCAATTCTCGTTCTGAAGATGGTGGCCAGGTCTTTTACAAGCTCTCTGAAATCTATTCTGCCGTCAGCAGTGAAGTAAAAAATAATTTTTGAACCATCAAATGTATATTCCACGTCCACAAGCTTCATCTGAAGCTTATGGTCCACGATTTTTTTCTCACATACAGAAAAAGCTTCCTTTTCCTTATCCCGATTGCCCAAATGCTTTCTGATGTCCTCTTCTGTTGCCACACGGATGACGGGTTTAAGCGGAGAGAAAATCTCCTTCTCGCTGATTTCCCTGATGCCAACAACACACTGACCAAACTCAATGCCTCTGGCTGTTTCTACAATTACCGCAGAGTCTTTTTCTACGGTATACTGAAGCGGGTCAAAATAATAAATCTTCCCGGCTTTCTTGAACCGCACCCCTATTACTTTTATCATATACTGTTTAAACCTCCGCTAATTTCAAAAGCAAACTGCTTAAGACGGTTTCTTTGTTGATATTGACACCTAATCCAATGTATTTTCTCAGTTCATAGAATACTTCAAGATACTTTTCCAATGTCCTGAAGGTCAGATCCGTGGAGAGAGATTCCACTTCTCCTTTTAAAGAGTCCAGAAGGAGCGCTTCCTCATCCAGGGACTTCTTCTTAAGGATGGCGTTTACTGCATAAATGAAATCATCAAAGACCTGGATCAAGTCCATGTCTTTGAAAGTCTCCAGCGCTGCAAGCACTTCATGATAGCTGGGTGTCCGCATCTTTTTCCGGTCTGAAAGCTTTCTCAGTAAAAGAAAACTCTGACTGAGTCCTTCATCCCGTAATCCAGCCAGAACAATTTCTTCGGCTTTTCCGGGAATTCCTCGAGCACAGGAGATGACTTTCTTTTTCTCTTCTTCTGTGAGCGTAAGACTTCTTCGCGGATCCACCTTTCCACTCTTCCCTGACAGGGAGAGTTTCAGGCTCTCTTCCTCAAATCGTTTCTTCTCCTTTTCATTGAAGGAGGGAATATATTCTGTGAGGAATGCGTCCATCTCCGCATCATCCATAGGAAGCAGCTTATGCAGATGACATCTGGATCTTATGGTTTCTGCCATAAACATCTCATTTTCTGCCAGAAGAAAGAAAAAGACACCGGGCATAGGCTCCTCAATAGTCTTCAGAAGAGCATTCTGAGCTTCCTGTCCAATTCTGTCCGCTTCATAGAAAATGATGACTTTCTTGTATCCCTCATAAGGTTTCAGTGATGCTTCCAGGACAACCTCCCGCACTTGATTTACAGTGATGATGGATTTCTCTGGGCGGACCCTGACAATATCCACCGAATCCCTGTTGCCAAAACCTAGGATTTCTCTGGCCACTGTTTCTGCCAGGAGAGATTTCCCGATTCCATCTGGGCCAGCCAAAATATGGGCATGAGAAAGGGTATCGTTTTTAATGGCTTTTAGAAACCTCTCTCTAAGTTTAAAAAATCCAATCAAAATCAATACCCTCCGCTTCTTTAAATCTTGATGAAATTATCCACATCGAGCACAAAAATTGTTGCTCCGCCTACTTCGATATCCACAGGATATGGCACATAGACACCTGTTGTGGTGGATAGAGGTGATGGATTGGTAACCACCTGATGTCTGGTTTTACAGGTTTCTTCGATAACGCCAAGCACCGCATCCACCTTATCCGCTTCTATACCGATCATAAGTGTGGTATTTCCAGATTTGAGAAAACCACCTGTGGTTGCAAGCTTTGTTACTCTATACCCTTTTTCATTTAACAGATCAATGACATCAATGGCATCTTCATCATTGACAATTGCAATAATCAGTTTCATATTGAACACCTCCAATTGTTACATTTCATTATACTATAAATACGTTGAAAATGAAACGCAGACTAGAGCTTGCCCACTGCAGCAAGATAAATATCTCTGAATATATCCTCCTTGCTGCGAAGAACATTCCCCTCCACACAGCTGACCTTTGTCCATCCATACTTATCTGCTACATAATGAGCATTCCGGTAGCTTGTCTCCAGATGCCTGATATCTGCTTCGTGGATGTCTTTCTCGCTTTCACCCGTAATCTTGTTCTTTCTTTCTTTGGTCATTTCCATGGTCACTTCTGGCGGAACATCCAGAAAGAACACCAGATCCGGAATCGGGATTTTATACATCTCAAATTCCAGCTGGTAAAGCCAGGAAAGAAACGCATCTCTCTCTTCCATATCATCAATCTTCGATGCCTGATGAACCATATTGGCTGTGGTGTAGCGGTCTGCGATGACAACCCCTCCGGACTCATAAAAGCTTTTCCATTTGGTTGTATAGGATGCATAGCGGTCTGCAGCAAAAAAACTCGAAGCCACATAAGCAGACACATCTTCCGGATTCTTTCCAAAATCTCCCCGAAGATACATTTTTACCAATGATGAGCTTTCAGACTGGTAATCTGGAAAATCCACTTTCATTACTTTAAGCCCTTTATTGAGGAGGGTCCTGTACAGCTTCTCCGACTGGGTCTGCTTTCCTGAGCCGTCCACACCCTCGATGACAATCAGTTTACCTTTCATTTTCTCTTCCTTCTTCTTTTATATTATTTACTCACGTATTTATTATAGCGGTATCCGCAGAAAGAAGCCATGAAAAAAGACACCATATCGCTATGATGCCTGAAGTCCAGTTTGAATTTTATTCAGCATAGATGGGCTTGGGCTGAAGTAGAAGGACTTGGATCCTCCCTCCGCCTGATACTCACATAAGCAGCCCTTGCGGACAACATTTTTACAGTAGTTTTTGCGGATCATCCCCATAAGATTGGTTTTATGACTTTTCACATGGAGCTTCTTGATTTCATGAAGCTTCACTTTAGCCACCAGTTCGTTCTTCTCACCGGTCATGCGGTGAATGATGAGTTCATCTCCAATGATGCTGTATCTGTAGGTTTCTCTCCCTTTCAAAATCACCGAGTAGCCAGCAAGAAGAAACACCAAAGTCAGAAAAAGATCCAGTATCGTAGAAACCTCACGGTCCCATCCCATTTCACTCACATAATAAGATACAGATAGAAGGGACAGCCCAAATACCATAAGAAGGATCAGGAGCGGTGCAATATTTCTTTCTACCTTTTCGTTGTATATACAACCCATAACTTTATAATTCCTCCAGGCGCTCGTATTCTTAACTCAGTCTTAAGCGCTCAATCACATTAGTTATTATACAGTGTTCTACAATAAAAGCGACCACATCCGGAGGCTGAAATCCCTTGCATATCACGTTATTAGATGGCCAGGTCGTTTCTTATGCTAATGCTCTCATGAATCTTCATTTTGCTCTCATTATCTCTTATTCTCACCCCTACACACGGAAACAGTCAGGATAAAAAAAGACCGGATGGCCGCTCTCTCAGAAGGAATCGGTTTCATCATCCAGTCTTTTCATAATTATATTTTTATAGTGTTCATTGCTTCTGTCATTCTGTCCAATGCTTCCTTCAGCACATGTTTGGGACAGGCAATATTGATTCTCTCAAAGCCCTCCCCTTCTTCTCCAAAAAAGTATCCTTCATCAAGAAATACCAAGGCTTCATTATGAAGAAGCTTCTCCAGCTGATCTTTGGACAGACCAAGGGATCTCAGATCGAGCCACTGAAGATAGGTGCCCTCGAGATCGTAGACCTTAACCTGAGGGTGATGTTTTACCATATGCTCTTTTACCAGAAGGTGGTTCTCATAAATCACCTCAATGACTTCGTCCAGCCAGTCCTCAGATTCATCATAAGCAGCCCTGCAGGCCACATATCCTAGAGCATTCAGATTCATCACCGCTGTCTTGGACATTTCCTCGAGAAATCTCTTCCGATACTCTCCATTGCAAATGATGACATTGGAGGTGTGCATACCGGCAAGATTGAATGTTTTACTAGGGGCGGTCAATGTGATGGTGTTCTCTCTGGTCCAATCACTCAATGAGGCGAAGACTGTATGATGATGCCCGGGCATAATAAGGTCAAAATGGATTTCATCTGAAACCACGAGAATATTGTTCTCTTCACAGATTTCCGCTACTTTTTCCAGCTCTTCTTTTTCCCAGACCCTTCCCACCGGATTATGGGGACTGCAGAAAAGAAGCATAGTATTTCTTGGATCCCGCGCCTTTTCTCTCAGATCCTCATAATCGATTCTATACCTTCCTTCCACATCCTTCAGCGAACTCTTCACAAGGGTTCTGCCATTCTTCTCCACTGCACTGTAGAAGGGGTAGTAGACAGGTGACAGTACAATGACTCCATCCTCTGGTTGGGTAAAAGCCGAAACAGCCATATAAAAGGCACCCACTACACCTGGAGTCCCAACGATGGACTTTTCTCTGATCTCCCAGTTATGGCGGCGCTTCATCCAGGATATTACAGAATCATTGTACTTTTTTGTAGGACCTGTGTACCCTAGAATATGCTCCTCCACATATGTCTTCAAGGCATCCACAATGGCGGGAGGGGTCTTGAACTCCATATCCGCCACAGAAAGAGGAATTATTTTCTTTTCCTCTGCCATTTTATTCCATTTGATCATCTGGTCATACTTGTATGAACCAATATCAAAACGGTTAACCACTGTTTCAAAATCATAACGACGCGTCAAAACAAACACTCCTTTAAACAATAACTTTTTTTTGATTATACCATAGATCTCCGAAAGCATTCTTTATAAGCAAAAGAAGTCCTCACTCAAGAAGACTTCCTGCATTTTCGGCTTTTATAAATCCTTTTATCCTCATACATATATGCATCAGCTTTTTTTAATGCATCAAACAAATCTTCCTGTGGATCATGTGAAATAAAATATCCCAGAGCTATGGTGACGGGATAAGCTTCTTTCCCGTATTCATCCAGAAGCTCTTCCAGTCTTTCCTTCATCTGCTTCAGGATCTCTTCTTCAATCAGAGGAAGGACCACCATGAACTCGTCGCCACCCATCCTGAAAATCAGTGAGTCCGCTGGAAAAACATGTCTGAAAATATCAGAGACCTTCACAAGCAGGCGATCTCCCTCATCATGTCCATAGGTGTCATTCACCAACTTCAGATCATTCATATCCATGGTGATGATTCCCAGTGGATGGTTCTTCTCAGCTTTCACCTCATCTCTCACTTTTTCCAGATAATGTCTGTTGAAAAGCTTTGTCAGCTGGTCTCTGTAGCTGAGAAACTCAATCTCTTGCTGTTTTTTGATGAATATAGATATATCTCTCGCAACACCTGCAATTCCAATAATCTCTCCATTCTCTAGTATAGGAGATGCATTGGTTTCAAAAACGCAGTATGTTCCATCAGCTCTTCTAAAGCGATAATCCGACAAAGACTCATGGTCTTTGCTGTATTGGACCTTCGTCAAAAACTCCAGAAGCAACCGCTTATCATCGGGATGAATATAAGATTCTACAGAAGTGCCGATGGACTCCTCTAAAGAATACCCAAGCAGTCCTTCCCAAGCATTGGATAAAAAGGTTAGATTGCCCTTTAAATCCATTTTATAGATAATATCTTTGGTGTTTTCCATAATCTGGCTCAAGAGTCTTTCACGGGCTTCCAGCTTTAGCTGAAGAAGCTTCGATTCTGTGATGTCCATATGAACACCCATGGCAATGAGAGGCATCCTTTCTTTGTCGAATTCCACGATCTGCCCGCTGTCTAGCAGATAGACCCAGTGTCCCATTTTATGCTTCATACGGATTTCCAGATGATATCTGGAGATTTCTCCTCGATGGAGGCGCTGAAACTCTTCTTTGGATCTTTCTACATCCTCAGGATGGGCAAGACTATTCCAGGTGAGGATGCTGACCGGCTGCAGTTCCTCCAGAGTATATCCTACCATCTCTGCCCAGCGCTCATTGATGCTCAGCTCTCCAGTCTGAAGGTTCAGAATCCAGGTAGCCGCATGAATGGCCTTCACAAGTATATTCGTATCAAAGTCCAATGTACTATTTACCATGACCCCTTCTCACCACCTGAAACGCTATAAAAATATTATATCTTTTCTTATCAGCAAATACAAAATAAACATGATAGTCAGTTTATTGTATACATTTGTAAGCCCGCAGAGGAACTCCCCGTTAAAAAAAAGATGAAAAAGCAAGATTTACCTGCTCTTTCATCTCTACTTCTATTTCAGAAGGCTTCTCACCGGCCTTCCTTCTATATAACCTCTGAATCCCTGTGGCTCCAATTGAAACCTTGGTCCATCTTCATCTGCATAAGTAAATCCGTAAAGCTTCGGATCATACTCATTCATCACTTTCCAAAGATCCTCAATGGCTTCCCCAAACTTTTCATCTTCGTAGGGTTCTCCCTGGAAAATCATCATTTTACAGGGAGGAAGAGTTATGACATCAAATCCCTCAGGGACTTCCCCTTGATAGTCCAAAGGGACTTCGACGCCCTGCACATACTGGGAAGTTCCTTCTGCAATGAGGTGTTTTGGCATCCAGAATCCTGCTGGCTCATAAAGCGCTTCGGAGATGGATGACAGTATACCCCACACATCACATCCTACCTCTTCACAATACTCAAAATAATGAGTTGCCTTGATGCCTCTTAGCAGTATCAGCTTTCTTTCAGGTCTTTCCACCACTTGCACAAACACAGTACTGGCTTTTCGTTCTTTCTCCATTTTTAGGTCTCCTTTCTGAATCATCAGGTAGTAGTCACGGATCCTGGTAGGCATAAAGAGCTTTACCGGTTTTTTCTCTTTACTGTACCTTTTGGGAGAGATGCCAAACTCCTTCGAAAATGCTCTGGTGAATCCCTCATGGGTATCAAACACAAAATCAAATGCCACATCCACTACCCTTTCACCACCATCTCGAAGTACCATGGCAGCCTTGCTGAGTCTTAGGGCTCTTACGTATTCAAAGGGTGTCTTTCCGATTAGCTCCTTAAACATCTTCGCAGCATGCCAAGGTGAATACCCAGCCGCATCTGCCAGATTCTTCAGTGTGATTGGTTCATGCAGGTGAGTCTCCACATAGTCCTGCATTTTCTGTACAGCATTGATCTTATCCCATCGTTCCATGACTTCCTCCTTTTTAAAAGGATACCTTAATTTACATTTATATTCTTGACCTGGATTGCTATGATTCTTTCTGCTACATCCGCTTTGATATCACACGGAAAACTATGTAATACATAAGAAGCATGATTCCGCCAAAGATTGCAGCTCCAAATGAAAGATAGAAGTCCCCTCTTAATTCTCCCAACAGGATAACTCCTATAACGAGGACTAACGTACCTAAAAAACTATATGTAGAAGCTTCAGCAATAATTTTTCTGTTTCTTTCATCATTCGATAGTCTTTTATCCAATAACTTTAGTTTAGGATTTCGTTTGAATATGATTTTGGTCGATACAGCATGGCCTATCAATAAGCCTACTGCCTTTGCAAAAAATCCCAGTACATTGTTGTCTCCGCCATTGATCACATACACACTTCCCCCAATAAAAAATCCCACTAAACTCCAAAAAAAGATTAGTGCATATTTATAACGTAGTTTACTTTCCATTCTTTTTCTCCTCGTAAATAAAGATTTCTTCAATACTGCAGTTGAACATTTTTGCAATTTTAAAGGCCAATAAGATGGATGGATTGTACTTGCCATTTTCCAGGGAACTGATAGTCTGTCTTGAGACTTCAAGAAGTTCTGCCAGTTCTTCCTGCCGTAATCCCCGTTCTTTTCTCAATTCTTCAAGACGGTTTTTCATATTCTTCTCCTTTGTAAAGCTTCCTTTACATGAATAGTACTATTATTTGTTTTTCATGTCAAGCTTCCTTTACACTATCTATTCTTATTTTTAAACACAAAAAAACTCCTGGACGATTTTCTCATTCAGGAGTTTTTTAATGGAGGCGCCACCCGGATTTGAACCGGGGGTGAAAGTTTTGCAGACTTCTGCCTTACCACTTGGCTATGGCGCCATGGTGGCT
>RCMY010001117.1_pt1 | contig 25464 bp, 25 predicted proteins | sample 2041341 | NCBI WGS metagenome assembly RCMY01 (sample SAMN09708234, study PRJNA481090) | Marine sediment metagenome, whole genome shotgun sequencing project.
CCGACTCGTCTGGCAGCATGTCTTCGATCATCGAACCCCACCATCGATGCCATGGCGGCCGTACTCGACGGGTTGCAGGGCCGCCTCGGCGAAGCCGAGCCAACACTGCGCGACGCCCGGGCCCAGCTGCAGATGGCGTTTGTGCAACTCAAGGCGAACGCTGAAGACGCTGGCGCCAAAGCCGGTGACAGCTCGCCGGCCCACGAAGACGAGCAATCCGACGAAGAAGAGTAAAACTGCGCCCTAGGGCGCAAACACGTCGGCCCAGGAACGCCCCCACGCAGCGTGGGCGAACGCGTCGTTCGACGTGGCGTAGTGACCTTCGATACGGAGTCGCAGCGCAGTAGTCAGCCCGTTGAACCGATCGGCGTCCCAGCCGTTGGCCGCTGCCTCGGCGTTGGCCTCGATGGCAACGGCGCGACGCTCGGCGGCCCCCATCCCGGCGATCCCGGGGCGGGCCCGTTGGAGCGCCAGCAAGTGCTCGATCGTGCGCTGACCCGGAATCCGGTTGGAAGAAACCGCGCCCGGGTCAACCGTGCCGGGATCCAAATCGGTAACTCCGAGTACGTCGAGGGCTGTTGCGACGATGCCTCGGGTTCGCAGCGCGGCGTCGAAGGGCAGTGCGACGCAATCAAACCGGTCGTCGTCGAACAGCTGACCGAAATGTGCTTGATAGTCGAAACGATGAATTCGAAGCTGGGTGTCGACCCATTCGGCAAATGCCAGATCGCACCGTAATTGTTTGACGAGCTGGGCGTATCGCGAATTGAAGTAGTCGGCCTGGGGACGGATGACCAGAACGAAGCGGGCGCGATAGCCGGCGCCTGCGAGCACCTGGAGCAACAGGTCGGGCATCGGCGGTTTGTCGATCACATCACCGAAGAGTTCCGAGGCGAGCACCGCGTTGCCGTCGACCGAGGTCAGTTCGGCGGCGAAGCGCGCCAGCAGGTCCCCTCCCCCATCGGCCAGCGACCTCGCGAGCGCCCGGTGGCCACGGTGGTCGAAGCCGACGCCGATGACCGAGTGGCCAACGGTGGCCAATCGATCGGCGTTGGTCGCCAAGAACTGCTGGAGCGCCGTCGAGCCGGTTTTGTGGGTGCCGGCAAAGACGTGGCAGGTCTGCATGGATCTCTGGATCTCTCTACCGGACGCTATGGACGAGTCGGCCGATAGACCAACCGGACGTCGTCGCCGAGCCGGTCTACCGAAACGAAGCGTCCACGGGTGATGTCGGCCATGGTGGGCGCTCCGGGGCCACGAAACAACGGCACGCCATCGTCGCCTCCGAGCAACGCCGGCGCCAAGTAGATGACGTACTCGTCGATGAGGCCCGCTCGGTGAAACGCTCCGGCGACGGCTGCGCCACCCTCGACCATCAGCTGCAGAATGCCGTCGGCACCGAGCTGGTCGAGCAGCTCGCCGAGATCGCCGGTGTAGCTCTGCGCCGGATGTACCGAGGCATCGCCCGGGGCTTCGCCCAGAACGATCCGAACCGGATTCAGGTCGACCTCGCCCGTCGGGGCGGGGGCCGTAAAATCGCGCACGGTGAGCGACGGGTTGTCCTGCCGCACCGTGCTGGAACCAACGACGATTGCGCCGCTCTGCGCTCGCAGTCGGTGTACGTCGGCCCGAGCCTGGGCACCGGTGATCCAGGTGCTCGTCCCGTCGGGCGCCGCGAGCCGACCGTCGAGGGTGGCCGCCAGCTTCAAGACGACGTAGGGCCGCCCGGTGCGACGTTGCACCAGGTACGGCCGGAGCTGTTCTTCCACGAGTGCCGCTTCGATCCCGGTCGCTACCTGGATCGCTGCATCGGTGAGCTCGCGGTGACCGTCCCCGCTGACCCGGGCATCGGGGTCGGAGACGGCGTAGACCACGCGGGCGACACCCGCCTCGACCAGCGCGGTACTGCATGCACCGGTCCGGCTGACAAAACTGCACGGCTCGAGTGTGGTGTACATCGTCGCGCCACGAGCCGCAGCGCCGGCTGCGTCGAGCGCCACGCGTTCGGCGTGCCGGGAACCGTGTTTCTCTGTGGCACCGTCAAAGGTTTCGCCATCCGCCGCGACCAGCACTGCACCCACCCAGGGGTTCGGCGGCGACACGACGCGGGCGGCCGAGGCGTTCGCCACCGCTCGTCGCATGAAGTGGGCGTCGACATCGCCGTCGACAGGTGCGGTCGGGGTCGCCATCTAGGAGCCTGCCTGATTGGGATGGGGATCGTAGTTGTCGACCAATAGCTTGACCGCGTGCGGCACCACGTCGAGGACGGCGCCGAGACACTCGACGCAGCCCTTGGCCGACCCCGGCGTGTTCACGATGAGCGCCGTGCCGAGCGTGCCGGCGATGCCTCGGGACAATCGCCCGAGCGGGTTGACCAGACGCATCGCCTCGGCCAGGCCGGGGGCTTCGCGACCGATGACCTGTCGCGTGCCTTCGGGTGTTTCGTCGCGAGGCCCGAAACCGGTACCGCCCGTGGTGACGATGAGTCCGTGGAATCCATCGGCGAGTCGACGCAACTCGGCGGCCACCGACGTGGCCCCGTCGGCGACGACTGCTTGTTCGACCACCCGATGCCCCTGTGCCTGCAGCAGGTCGGTCAGCGCCGCTCCGCTGAGATTCTCTCGGGTTCCGGCGACCACACCGTCGCTGACGGTGAGTACCTTTGCGTCGATTTCGATAGTGGTCATCGAGGCAAATCTACCGCGTCGCGTCGGGTGACGATCGACGCAACCTGGCGGCGAACATCCCATCGCCACCTTCGTCCTGGGGAAGCAACTGCGCCCCGTCCCCGCGGGACTTCCAAGGTTCGGGAAACCCGACGGGATCGAGTTCGATCCCGTCGATCTGTGTGAGTGCCGTTTCGAGCACGCCGAGCGACTCGTCAGAGGTGAGCGTGCACACGCTGTACACGATCTCGCCGCCGGGCCGCACCAAGTCGGCCGCCGCCGCGAGAAGGCCGGTCTGGATGGCGCCCAGAGCCACGACATCGTCGGGTTTGATGCGCCAACGCGCATCGGGACGGCGACGAAGGGCACCGAGGCCCGAGCAGGGGGCGTCGACGAGAACCGCGTCGGCCGAACCCGGCCGGAGCGCCGGGGCGAGACCGTCCATAACCATCACACCGAGTTCGGCACCTTGATCGAGCGTGGCGCGGTTCGCCGCGACGAGTCCGACGCGGCTGGGGCGAAGGTCCCCGGCCACCACGAAACGATCGGGACGGGCGAGCGCGGTTGCCTTGCCCCCGGGGGCGGCGCAGACATCGACCACGACGCCGCCCGATTGCACCAGATCGGCGACCCGTTGCGAGCTCGGATCTTGGCGATATCCGTCGTCGCGAACGCTCACCGTGGCTGCGGTATTCATGGTGCGGAGCGCAGCGATGGCCGCATCCTCGCCGAGGTCCGCGACCAAGGTATTGATGATCCAATCGGGATAGCTCAGCTCGATGCCGATCGAGGGCCAGTCGGATCGATCTGCAGCGAGGCCTTCGGCGGCGACTTTGCGCAGGACGGCGTTGACGATGCCCCGAACCCGCTTGGGCACGGCCGCAACGGTTTCGCTCACGCCGGCATGCGCAGGCGTGCCGAGGTACGCCAGTTGATAGGCGCCCATCCGAAGGGCGGCTCGCACCATCGGCTCGACGTCGTCGCGTAGCAAAAACCGATCGACGAGAAAGTCGAGAGCCCGACGCATGCGGGTGGTGCCGTACACCAGTTCGGTGACGAAGCCGCGGTCGCGCGGTTCGAGCGTCGACTGTTCCAGCATGTTCGGCACGACCAGGTTGGCGTAGGCGCCGTCCTTGTCGATCCGCACGAGCGCGTCGATGGCCAGACGCCGAGCGGTTGGCTCCGATTGATTCATCCGCCGAGCCGATCGCCGTCGGTCAGCCGAGCGCCATTGCGCCACTGGTCGATGCTCTGGCGAGGCTTGCCCTCGATCTGCACTTCGAGCAGCGCGAGACATCCCGACCCGGTCGTCACCAACAGGCGCCCTTCGTCGTCGACGACGATCGATCCGGGAGAGGCGTCGAATTCGCAATGCGGTGAGATGGCGGCTTCCCACACCTTGAACCGTCGGCCTCGAAACGAGGTATGTGCTCCGCCGAGGGCCACGACGCGTCGGACCTGATGCGCCGAAAGCGACCAGTCGATCTCGCGATCGGCGGACGTGATCTTGCGGGCGTAGGTCGTTTCGCCCTCCTGGGCGGTGGGTGCACCCAGGCCCTCTCGCAACGCATCGACCAGTACCGTCGAGCCGATGTCGACCAGTTCGTTGCGCAGGCTGTCGAGGGTCGCGTCGTCGCCGATGGGGACCGCAACCCGCCGGTAGACATCGCCCTCGTCGAGTCCGTCGGCGAGCGCCATCAGGCACACACCCGTTTCCTCATCGCCCGCGAGCAGCGCCCGCTCGACCGGGGCGGCGCCGCGCCAGCGAGGGAGCAACGAGAAGTGCAGGTTGACCATGGGTAACCGATCGAGGACGTGGGGGGCGATGATGTGACCGTAGGCGACGACGACGCCGAGATCGGCTTGCACGTCGAGCGCGTCGTCGACATCGGCGCTGACGTCCAGACCCAACTCGATGGCTACCTGCTTGACCGCACTCGGCTGCAACGCCTTGCCGCGGCCCCGTCGCTTGTCGACGCCGGTGATGACGAGCGGGATCTCGAAACCGGCGGCATGCAAGGCGCGAAGCGGCGGCACGGCAACAGAAGGCGTGCCGAAGTAGACGATGCGTTGCACCGATTCGGTCGGCGCTGGACGAAGGTCACTCAAGGAAGCCGGAGGCCGCCCGCCGAGTCGGCGGGCACGTCGGATGCGCCGATCTTCAGCTCGCGTATTGCTCGGAGCGCTTCTTTGCGGGTGTCGTCATCGAGGTGTTCGAGCAGGAGAATGCCCTCGAGGTGATCGAACTCGTGCTGGAAAAGGCGGGCCTCGAGCTCGTCGGCTTCGATCGAAACCTCGTTCCCGTCGAGGTCGTAGCCCACCAGGTGAATCTGTTTGGGCCGCAGGATCATCCACGACAGCCCGGGCACCGACAGGCATCCCTCTTCGAACTCCCACTCGCCGTCGGTTTCGACGATCTCGGGGTTGATGATGGCGCCGGGTCCTTCGCCGAAGTCGTACACGAAGAGACGCTTCTGCACGCCAACCTGAGGTGCGGCCAGGCCGATTCCCGGTTCGTCGTACATCGTGTCGAGCATGTCGTTGCTCAGCTGCACGAGCGCGTCGTCGACGTCGGTCACCGGCTTTGCTTTTTGCTTGAGCACAGGATCGCCAACCCGGCGCACGGTGTAAGAAGCCACACGACGAGGATACCGTCTCGTACGTGGCTGACGAGCAGTACTTCACCGACTCTCCCGGGGCGGCTTCGGACCCCCGGATGGTCACCCTCGCACTCCCCGATGGGTACAGCGAGCTGCACACCGATGCCGGTGTCTTCTCCGCAAGCCGGATCGACGCGGGCACGAAGTACCTGCTCACCGAGACACCCACGCCTGATCCGGCCCCGTCGGCCGCTCTCGATCTCGGATGCGGGTACGGACCAATCGCAACGACGCTTGCTCGCCGCTGCCCCACCACCCAGGTCTGGGCGATCGACGTGAACGAACGGGCCCGTGCGCTGTGCGCGAAGAACGCAGCCGACTTGGGACTCGCCAACGTCAACGTTGCCGGCCCGGACGAGCTCGACTCGCCAGATCATGTGTCGCTTCGCTTCGACCTCATCTGGTCAAACCCGCCCATCCGGGTCGGCAAACCGGCGCTCCACGCGCTTCTCGAACGCTGGCTCGATCGCTTGGCGCCAACCGGCCATGCGGTGCTGGTCGTGCAAAAGCATCTCGGAAGTGACTCGCTGCAGTCCTGGCTGAGCGAACAAGGCTGGGCCACCGACCGCATCAGTTCCCGCATGGGCTACCGCCTACTTCGCGTCGGAGCCCGCCGATGAAACCACTCGATGGCACCGGGCAAAAACGGCTCCACCGCGACTGGCGTCGTCAAACCAACGCCGACGTTGCGTTGCTCCTCGACTCGGTACAAACGCCGTACAACGTCGGTTCGATCTTGCGAACCGCCGCCGCCTATCGCGTCGCACACATCTGGAGCGCCGGAGCGACCGAATCTGCGCGCCATGTCAAGACCAACAAGACGGCGCTCGGCTCCGCTCGATACATCGACATCACCGAAGGCCTCACGATCGAGGAGTCATTGGAAGCAATCGCCGCCAGCCCCTACCGGTTGGTCGGCGTCGAATTGGCCCCCAACGCCGTGCCCATCCACGAGGCGGACCTCAGCGGGCCGGTGTGCCTCGCGTTGGGTCACGAGGACCGCGGGCTGTCGGCGACATGCCTCGATGCGTGCGACACCGTGATCTACATTCCGCAGCTGGGCAAGATCGGATCGCTCAACGTCGCCGTCGCCGCGTCCATCGCGCTGTACGAGCTGCACCGGCAAGGTTGGCAGCCCCCGGGGCAACCGACGGCTCGCTAGGAGCGACGGGCTGCGGTTGCGCGAATGGTGCCCGCCGAAAGTTCGAACCGGCCGTGGCAACGATCACAGTGGCCCAAGATGGCGCTGTTGAGCACCTTTGCGGGTTGAAACAGAATCGTGCCGGGGCAGCCCGTGCGTTCGCAGGGGGTTCGAATAATCAAACCGGCTGCCCGCCGAAAACACCGTGTTCATCAAAAACACCGTGTTCATCAAAAACACCGTGCATGTCAGCCGGACAAATGGCAATGCCGTCGCCGTGCAGGATCGCTTCTTGAAATGGCAGGTCCACCCTCGCCACGCCTTTCCGTACTTTCCGTGCTTTCCGTACTCTCCCTGCCGGGGGGGTACGTCGCCAATCGTTCCTACAAATTCCACGCCTGTGGGAACGAGGCCAAGCTAGCAAGCCGGCACCGGCATGCAAGGGTCATGACGGCGTTTTTTGCGATCGTCTCACACGCGCAGCGGATCGACGGCAATGCGAACCCGTCCGGGCGGCCGGATCACGGCCGAAAGCGCGTTGGCCAGGTCCGACGACGTTGCCGCCCGCACCAGCCACTTGTTGTCGTTCGGGCCGAGCAACTCGACATCAGCCGATCGGAGCTGATCGACGACCGCTGCCGCGTTCGCACCGCTCACCTCGGCGATCGCCCGAAACGGGGGCCAGCCCAGCGTCACACGATTTTCCCGTTCGGCCTCGATCATGCGACTCGGATCTGCGTGCACAGCCGCATCGATGACGGGGTGCGTGGGCATCCGCGTCTGGACGACAAGGCGACCACCCCCAGCACGATCTCCGACCAACCGAGCAGCTCGGGCGAGGAGCGACAGGGCTTGCTCGCTCGCTCGGTATCGCGGCGCGAGCAGTTCTTGATCGAAGTCGAGAAAGACGACCGCATTCGCCGTTTCGACCCGGTGCAACGCAGCTTCGGTCCCGATGTAGATCGGCTCCTTTTCGCCGGATGGCGGCTGTGCCGGGGCCAGTTTCTGATCACCGCTCACCTCGATCGCGGGACGAAGCGCCAACGCTTCGATCTCCTCTCGCAGCCGGGTGACGCCGGCCCGGAGATTCTTGAACCGTCCCGCCCCGCATTTGGCACACACCACCGGGCGCCTCATCCCGCACGACGGGCACGAGAGTGCCGCATCGTCGATTTGTACCAGCGCCACGGAGCACTTCTCGTGCCAGGCGAGTTCGCCGCAGCTCGCGCATGCCAGCCGCTTCGATCGCCCCTTCCGGTTGAGGACGCACACCACCCGACCTTCGGAACGAAGCACTTCGACCAGCGCGTCCGAGAGCAGGCCGCCCTTCACCGGATCGTCTCGGTGACGATCGAGCACCTCGACCCGCGGCCAACCCCGACGCTCGACGGCCCGCGAGGGCTTAAGCACCGGCGCCAGGGCCAACGCCTCGAGCGAAGGAACCGGTGACACCAGCGCCACCGGCACACGGGCGCGGGCGGCGCGCTCGACGACGACATCGCGAGCGTTCCAGGTCGGCGTCCGTTCCTCCTGATGACCTTCTTCGTGCTCGTCGAGGACGACGACGGCCGCCAGGTCTACGACCGGCGCGAAGGCAACCGACCGCGGTCCGATAACCGTGGCTCCGGCTCGGGCCTTTGCCCACTCCTCGGGCATCAACGCCACCGGCACACCGGCTCGTCGGAGACGAACACCGAGCAGGCGTGACTGCCGATGGGACCCCGCCACGATCAATGCGTTTCCGCGCTGCGTTGCCTCGAAAACCACCGGATACACGTCGGTGGCCGGCGGAAGCCGCACCACCGATATGTCCTTGTCGAAGACTTTGGCCAGACCGCTGACGATCGGTTGGGCCACGGCGGTGGCCCGGACGGCCCCCGCCGGGAGTCCCCGCACCATTTTGAGCGGCGACGCCGTGCCGAGCAGCGGTTGCACCCGACCTGCCCAGCGCCACGCTGCCCACTCGGCCAGCTCGAGGATCTCCGCCGACGGGCCGATACTGCGAACCTTGAGCAGCGGGGACAGACGCACGCCTTGCGGCGGATCGACATCGACGCCGACGATCCAGCCATTGACCCGGCGTCCGTGGAGCGCCACCCGAACCATGGTCCCGACCGCGATGAGCTCGGACTGTGCGTCGTCCCACTCCTCCGGCACCACGTAGTCGAAGAGCTTCTCGATCGCCGATACGTCGGGTAAAACACGAACCACCCGTCCCGAAGGCTGCACAGCCTCCGGAACGGGTGGGTTCGACGTGATGGACGATGGCGCCGAGGCGACGTCATCGAGGTTGATCAGTTGGCCCTGCCCATTTGCGGAGTCCGCCGCAGGCTCGGAATCGGCACCGCTACTGCCGCCAGAGGCCAAGGGATTGCGTTACAAGCCGAGCGCCGACTTGACGTCGTCGACGCGATCGAGGTTCTCCCATGGCAAGCCCTCACGGCCGAAGTGTCCGTACGCGGCGGTCTGCTTGTAGATCGGGCGACGCAGGTCGAGATCGCGCAGGATCGCCGCAGGCCGAAGGTCGAAGATGTCGTGGACGGCCTTCTCGATCGCTTCCCGATCGACGTTCTCGGTGCCGAAGGTCTCGACGAGTATCGAAATGGGGCGAGCCACGCCGATCGCGTACGCGACCTGCACCTCGCAGCGATCGGCTGCGCCGGCGGCAACGAGGTTCTTCGCCACCCAGCGGGTCGCGTAGGCGGCCGAGCGGTCGACCTTCGACGGGTCCTTGCCGGAGAACGCGCCACCACCGTGACGAGCAGAACCGCCGTAGGTGTCGACGATGATCTTGCGACCGGTCAGCCCGGCGTCGCCGACGGGACCACCGATCACGAAGCGGCCGGTCGGGTTGACGAAAACCTCGTAGTCGTCGTCGGCAAACGCCTCGGGGACAACCGGGCGGATGACGTGCTCGATGAGATCGGGGCGAATCATCGAGTCGCGGTCGATACCGTCGTTGTGCTGCGTCGACACCAAGACGGCTTTGAGCCGCACCGGCTTGCCATCCTTGTACTCGAACGTGACCTGGGTTTTGCCGTCGGGACGCAGGTACGGCACCGTGCCGGCCTTGCGAACCTCGGCCAGCCGCTCGGCCATGCGATGAGCCAAGTGAATCGGAAGCGGCATGAGGACGTCGGTCTCGGTACACGCGTAGCCGAACATCATGCCTTGGTCGCCGGCACCCTGCTTGTCGAGTTCGTCCTCTTCGCCGGCCTGACCCGAGCGCACCTCCTCGGAGTCGGTCACCCCCTGGGAGATGTCGGGCGATTGTTCGTCGATGGAAATCATGACGCCACAGGTATTGCCGTCGTAGCCGAACGACTCCCGGTCGTATCCGATTCCGATGATCGTTTCCCGCACGATCTGCGGGATGTCGACATAGGCCTGCGTCGTAATTTCGCCGGCGACCACCGCCAGACCGGTCGTGACAAGGGTCTCGCATGCCACGCGGCTCATCGGGTCCTGAGCCAGCAGCGCGTCGAGAATTGAATCGGAGATCTGATCGGCCATCTTGTCGGGATGGCCCTCGGTCACCGATTCAGAAGTAAAGGTCCAATTGCTCACATGCTCTCCTTCGAGCGGTGCTGATCGAGTATCGAGCGAACCGCGTCAAGCACGGCGCAAGCGACCTCGGGTTTGGTTGTTAGCGGTATTTCCTTGACGAAGCCGTCGGCCCCGAGGATGACGACGGCGTTCGTGTCATGGCCGAAGCCGACCATAGGTGCAGAGACGTCATTCGCAATGATAAGATCTGCGCCCTTTTTGGCCAATTTCGCCTCGGCATTTGTCCGGAGGTCGGTGGTCTCGGCGGCGAAGCCGACGACGACCTGGCCCACTGGTTTGTTGGCCCCCAGCTCGGCGAGGATGTCGATGGTCTCGACCAGGTGCACCTGGGGAATTCCGTCGCGCTTCTTCAGTTTCACCGCGGAAGCGTCGTCGGGGCGAAAGTCGGCGACGGCGGCGGCCATCACGACGACGTCGGCCGTCTTGGCTGCCGAGGTGACCGCAGCATGCATCTGCGCTGCGGTTTCGACGGGCACGACCGTGCCGTTTGCACCGAGTTCGGCCGGGACGGTTGATACCAGCGTGACGGTGGCGCCTCGGCGCAGCGCGTCGGTCGCGATGGCAATGCCCTGTTTGCCGCTCGACCGGTTCGCGATGTAACGCACCGGGTCGATGGGCTCGCGGGTGCCTCCGGCGCTGACCACCACGTGACAACCGGCAAAATCTTCGGTGGGCTTCGCGGTGGGGCCGAGCAGTGCTGCGGCTGCAGCGACGACCGTTTCCGGCGAAGCCAAGCGGCCCTTCCCGATGTCGCCGCCGGCGAGCCGACCCTCTTCCGGGGGGACGATGTGCACGCCACGCTCGGACAACACGGACAGATTCTCCTGCACCGACGGGTGCTCCCACATCTCGGTGTGCATCGCCGGCGCCAGCAACACGGGCGCTCTGGTAGCGAGGAGCGTCGCGGTGAGCAAGCCAGCCGAACGACCGGTCCTGTAGTCGGACAACAACCGAGCGGTGGCCGGGCACACGATGATGAGGTCGGCTTGTTGGCCGAGCACCGTGTGTGGGATTGGACTCGCCTCGGACCACAACGAGGTCTGCACCTTCTCCGAGGCGAGCGCGTTGAAGGTCGCTTCGCCGACGAAGCGCTTTGCGCCGCTGGTCATCACGGGAGAAACGTGGGCGCCGGCATCGACCAATCGACGGCAGACCTCGATCGCCTTGTACGCGGCGATCCCACCGGTCACGCCCAATACGATGCGCTTGCCGAGCAGTTCGTCGTTGGTCATGTCACCCCTGTCGGCTGTCGCAGTAGGTCTCGCAAGCAGTGCGAGCCGTGACAAACCGGTGCGGTTCGCCGTAGCGAACTACTTGCCGTCGACCTCTTCAGCGACGACGTCGTCGGGGACGTCGGCGTTGGGATCGGGTTCGACGGCAATGATCTTGTCGGCCGCAATCTCTTCGAACGCGATCGAGAGGGGTTTGCGGGCCACCGAGGTGACCTGCGGCGGAATGGCGTTTTGTGAACCGTCGCTCAGTTGGCCGAAGTAGGCGTTGATCTGCCGAGCGCGCTTGGACGACAGCGTGACGAGCCGAAACTTGGAGTTGGCTCGACTGAGGAGCTCTTCCACAGGCGGATAAATCATGGTGTCGTGCGTTTCGGGCATAGCCCAACAGCATAACGGATGCAGAGGTTGGCGCGGTCTACTTCGTCCGGGCGGCAAGAATCAGTTGGTGCACCTGCGCCACGGCATCGTCGAGATCGTCGTTGACCACCGTGACGTATGAGGTGGTTTCGGCCAATGCTCGTTCGTGGTCGCCGCGTTCGAGCCGGGCCTGCACCTTGTCGTCCGGGTCACCCCGTCCGATCAAGCGGCGACGCTGTTCCTGCCGGTCCGGCGTATCTATGAAGACCAGTAGTGGTTCGGCATAGATCTTGCTCACGGCCAGGCCCCCGTACACGTCTATCTCGAGCACGACGTCACGGTTGCTTGGCGGATTCGGGCGAGGGGTTCCCTGCCGATAGTTCAAGAAGTCGACCCATTCGAGGAAACCGTCAGCCGCGATGTGCGCGTCGAACTCGTCTTGGGACACGAAGACGTACGCGTCGTGGGCCTCACCCGGACGGCGCTCGCGTGTGGTCCAGCTACGGCTGAGCCAAAGCTGTTCGTCAGCGGCGATGAGCCGGTCGACGACGGTGCCCTTGCCGACGCCACCGGGCCCGGAAATGACGATGACGAGCGGTTCGTTGTCGGTCGTGGGTTGGTCAATCACCGAACTGCTCGAGCAGCGCCTTGGTCTGCTGCTCGCCCAAACCACGCATGCGGCGCGATTCGGCAATGCCGATGTCTTCCATCGTCCGGCGGGCCTTGACCTTGCCAACGCCGGGGAGCGATTCGAGGACCGCCAGCACCTTGGTCTTCGCGACGACCTCGTCGGAGTCGATCCGGGCGACCAGCTCGTCGAAGCTCACCGCGCCCATCTTGAGCTGCGCCTTCAGTTCGGCCCGCTCGCGCCGTACCGCGGTGGCCTTGACCAGCGCGGCCGCACGTTGTTCGGGAGTGATGTGAGGAGGTTGCGCCATAGGACGACAAAGGGTATCCGAGGAATCCCGAACCGTCAGCTCAAGATTTCGGCTACGAGAGATTCGGCCGCCGCAATCGGGTCGGCGGCTTCGGTGACCGGCCGACCGATGACGAGCAGATCAGAGCCTCCGGCGATGGCTTCGGCGGGAGTCGCGGCGCGCGCCTGATCGTGCACGTTGCCACCCGTCGGCCGGATGCCGGGGGTGACGCGCAGCAAGCGAGGTGCGTAGTGATGCACCTCTTTGAGATCGGCGACCGCACAGACGACACCGGTGCATCCGCCCTCGAGCGCTACTGCAACCCGCTTGGGCAAGATGTGTTCCGGAGCATCCGCATCGGACGTGAGCACGGTGACCGCCAGCGACTCGGGCGCTTCGAGCCCGGCGTTGAGGGCGCCTTCGGTGAGGCCCTCGACCCCGGCCTTGAGCATGTCGACGCCGCCATGGGCGTGATAGGTGAGGTACCGAACGCCGATTGCTCCCAGAACTTTGGAGGCCCGATGTACCTGATTTGGAATGTCGTGCAGTTTGAGGTCGAGGAAGACGTCGAGGCCGAGGTCGTTGAGCGAGCCGATCACCTCGGGACCCGCTGCGGCGTAGAGTTCGAGCCCGACCTTGGCAACCCCGAAATAGGGCGACAGGCTTCGGGCCAGTCGGAGCGCTACGACGAGATCGTCGACATCGAGCGCCAGCGCCAGGCGATTACGCACCTCGTCGGCGACAGGGTCTGCGGCCAACGCATCCGTGGCGCCGGCATCGGGCGGGTCGGTTGGGGTGGGATCCGTTGGGGTCGGATCCGTTGGCGTCGTGGGGTCTTGCTCGGTCATCGCGTCCTCGATTTGTCTGTCAGCAAGTTAGCCGGTTGGTGGCGTCGACCAGCGGAACTCTTCGCGAGACTCCAACGGATGGGCAGCGCCGATCAGCTCGGCGAGAGAAGCTACGTCATGTTCAGCGCACCACTTCGTCAGCTGGTCCCGGATTTTGGCGATGCGACGCGGGTCGGCGAAGGTCGCTGTTCCGACCTGCACGGCGTTCGCGCCGGCCATGATGAACTCGAGCGCGTCCGATGCGCACGTGATTCCGCCCACACCGATGATCGGCAGATCGGGGGCCAGAGAGCGCGTGTCGTACACCGCTCGCACCGCCACGGGACGAATCGCCGGACCCGACAATCCGCCGGTGCGTCCACCGAGGCGGGAGGCGCGCGTCTCCGGATCGAGTACGAGGCCGATGAGCGTGTTCGTGAGGGTGACCGCCGAAGCGCCGTGGGCGGCGGCGGTCACGGCGATGTCGGCGACCTCCGGGGTGTTCGGACTCAGCTTGGCCCATCGCGGGCGACCGCAGCCAACGGTGGCCTCGAGAACCGCTGCTGTCGCCTCGTGAGAGTGGGCGAACATCTTGCCCCGGTCCTCGGTGTTGGGACACGAGATGTTGACCTCGACCGCAACGACCTGATCGGGGGCGTCGGCCAGCATGTTTGCAGCTGTTGCGTAGTCTTCAACGGTCCTGCCCCAGATACTGGCAACAACCCGGGTGCCGGTCGCGGCGAGTTCGGGCAATTCGTCCGCCAACCACCGCTCGACGCCGGGTCCCTGCAGGCCAACGCTGTTGATCATGCCGCCGGTCGTCTCGTGCACCCGCGGCGCGGGATTGCCGCCCCAGGCAAAGCACGCAAGCGATTTCGTGACGATGGCGCCGACGTGCGCCAGGTCCATGTACGCGGACAGTTCGGCGCCGTATCCGGCGGTTCCCGATGCGCCCATGACGGGGTTCGGCATGACGACATCGCCGACGGCCGCCGTGAGGTCGACCTCTGCCCCATGACGGGTCCGAAGCTGTCGGCGGCTCACAACCGGCCGCCTACGCCACCTCGTCGGTCGGTTCGCAGATGGAACCTCATACGGCGGAACCTCATACGGCGGCTGCTCGTGCGGCGGCGTGCCAGTCCTGAATGCTGCAAACCGACAACTTGTGGGCGGACCAGTCGCGCATACCGCGCGCCGCAGCCAGCCCGGCGGACCCGGTCGTGAGCAGCGGAATTCCGGCTTTGCCTGCCGCCCGACGAATGTGGACGCCGTCGGCGCGTGAACCGCGACCGCGGGGGCTGTTGACCACGAGATGCACTCCCCCATCGGCGATCAGCGCGACGGCGTTCGCCCCGCCTTCACCGAGCTTGGCGATGATCTTGTGCACCTCGATTCCTGCGTCGCTCAGCGCCGCGGCCGTGCCGGTGGTGGCGACGATGACGAACCCGAGTTCGGCGAAGATCCTGGCGGCCTCGACGCCGATCGCCTTGTCGCGATCGGCGAGTGACATGAAGATCGTTCCTTCGGTCGGCAACGAGCCACCGGCGGCGATCTGGGCCTTCGTGAACGCCAGTCCGACGGTGCGATCGACGCCCATGACCTCGCCCGTAGAACGCATCTCGGGACCGAGGACCGGATCGGCCTCCGGGAACCGGTCGAAAGGAAGCACGGCTTCCTTGACCGAATAGTGTCCGGTGGCCGGTTCGGTCACGAGGCCCTCGGCCCGCAGCTCGGCCAAGGTCGCTCCCACCATCACGCGGCTGGCGATCTTGGCCAGCGGCACACCGGTCGCCTTGGCGACGAAGGGCACGGTCCGCGAGGCCCGGGGATTCGCCTCGATGACGAAGACCTGATTGGCCTTCACGGCGTATTGCACGTTGATGAGGCCGCACACCTCGAGCTCGGCGGCGATGCGGAAGGTGTAGTCCTCGATCACCTTTACCGTCTCGGCGCTGAGCGTCGGCGGCGGAATGACGCAGGCGCTGTCTCCCGAGTGCACGCCCGCCTCTTCCACGTGCTCCATCACCGCGCCGATCATGGCGTCGCCGGTGTTGTCGCGGATCGCGTCGACGTCGACCTCGACCGCGTCCTCGAGGAACCGGTCCACCAACACCGGGCGCTCCGCCGACAGCCCGCCTTCCTTGCCGAGACTGCCGGTTTCGGTGAGTTCGGCCATCGCCCGGGCCAGCGACTCGTCGTCGTAGACGATCTCCATGCCGCGGCCGCCCAGGACGTACGACGGTCGAACCAGAGCCGGAAAGCCGATGCGGGCCGTGACCTTGAGGGCGTCTTCGATGGTCGCCGCAGTGCCGCCGGCGGGTTGCGGAATCTCGAGCCGAGCACACAGCGCGTTCCAGTGCTCGCGGTCCTCAGCCAGATCGATCGCCGCTGGGCTGGTGCCGAGCACCAGGTCGGCCGGCAGGTCGCCGGCGAGCTTGAGCGGGGTCTGGCCGCCCAAGGAAACGATGATGCCCTTGAGTTGATCGCGCTCGGCTTCGATGACGTTGGTGACGTCTTCGAGCGTCAGCGGTTCGAAATACAGTCGATCGCTGGTGTCGTAGTCGGTCGAGACGGTTTCGGGATTGCAGTTGACCATGATGGTCTCGTACCCGGCCGCCTGCAGCGCGAAGCTGGCGTGCACACAGCAATAGTCGAACTCGATGCCTTGACCGATGCGATTCGGGCCGGAACCCAGGATCATCACCTTCTCCCGGACCGCAGGCCGCACCTCGCACTCGTCCTCGTACGTCGAGTAGTGATACGGCGTTTCGGCGTCGAACTCGGCCGCGCACGTATCGACGGTCTTGTACGTCGGGATCACCCCGTGGGCCAGGCGAGCGGCGCGCACATCGGCTTCGTCCTCGTCCCACAGGTACGCCAGTTGGGCATCGGCAAAGCCCAGACGTTTGGCCCGCCGCCAATCGGCCTTGGTCAACGACTCCATGGTTTGCTCGGCCAGGCGGGCCCGCTCCTCGATGATGCTCAGCATCTGATCGAGGAACCACGGATCGATCGCCGTCGCCGCGTTTATCTGCTCGACGCTCTGGCCACGGCGCAAAAGTTCGCCGACCTTGAAGATGCGGTCGGGGGTCCCGATGTCCGCCTCGTGCAGCAGTTGCTCGAGCGGGATTTCCATGAGCGGCTTCTCGGCTGGGTCGCAGTTCAACCCGAAGCGACCGAGCTCGAGTGAACGAAGCCCCTTCTGCAGCGATTCGGGGAACGTGCGGCCGATGGCCATCGCTTCGCCGACGGATTGCATCTGGGTGCCGAGCACGCCGGAGGTCCCGGGGAACTTCTCGAATGCCCACCGCGGCACCTTGGTCACGACGTAGTCGATGACCGGCTCGAAACTGGCGGGGGGGGCCTTGGGGATGTCGTTGGGGATCTCGTCGAGCGTGTACCCGACGGCGAGCTTGGCGGCGATCTTCGCAATCGGGAATCCCGTCGCCTTCGACGCGAGCGCGGATGACCGGCTGACGCGCGGGTTCATCTCGATGATGACGATCTCGCCGTCGACCGGGTTCATCGCAAACTGCACGTTGGATCCGCCGGTTTCCACACCGACGCGTCGAAGGCATGCAAACGCCTGGTTCCGCATCTCTTGGTATTCCACATCGGAAAGCGTCTGCGCGGGGGCGACGGTGATGGAGTCGCCCGTGTGGACGCCCATCGGATCGACGTTCTCGATCGCACAGATGACCACACAGTTGTCGGCGTGATCGCGCATGACCTCCAGCTCGTACTCCTTCCAACCACGGATCGACTTCTCGACCAGGATCTCGGTGATTGGACTGGCCTCGAGGCCGTGCTTCGCCACGTCCTCGAACTCCTCCAACGTGTGGGCGAATCCGGTGCCCTTGCCGCCGAGTATGTAGGCCGGCCGGATGACCACCGGCAGCCCGATCTCTTCGATCGCTTCTCGGGCCTTGGCCATGCCGTCGACAACCGCCTCGGCTTTGGTTCCACCCTCGCCGTGCGCCGTCGCGGAGCGGGGAACGTTCAGGCCGATGCCAACCATCGCCACCTTGAACTGCTCGCGGTCCTCGGCGGTCGCGATGGCATGTTGGTCGGCGCCGATGAGCTCGACACCGTGCTTTTCGAGAACGCCGGCCTCCACCAACTCCATCGCCAGGTTGAGTGCGGTTTGACCACCCAGGGTCGGCAGGAGCGCGTCCGGCTTTTCCTTTTCGATGATCGCTTCGAGGACCTGCAGGTCGAGCGGCTCGATGTAGGTGGCGTCGGCGAACTCGGGATCGGTCATGATCGTGGCCGGATTCGAGTTGGCCAAAATGACGCGATAGCCGTCCTCGCGCAGTGAGCGGCACGCCTGCGTACCGGAGTAGTCGAACTCACAGGCTTGACCAATGATGATCGGGCCGGAGCCGATGAGCAGGATGGACGTGATGTCGGTGCGTTTGGGCATGATCAGTTCTTTCCGGCCATGAGCGCGTCGAAGCTCTCGAAGAGATAGCGACTGTCGTGGGGTCCGGGGCTGGACTCGGGGTGGTGTTGCACACTGAAGGCTTGGGCTCCCAGTACCGACAGCCCCTCACAGACCCCATCGTTGAGGTTGACGTGGGTCATCTCGGCGATGCCGGACAACGAATCGACCGTGACCGCAAAGTTGTGGTTCTGACTGGTGATCTCGATCTTGCCCGTGCTGAGGTGCTGCACCGGATGGTTACCGCCGTGGTGTCCGAATGGCAGCTTGGCGATTTCGGCGCCGATCGCCAGACTCAGCAGCTGATGTCCGAGGCAAATACCGAATATCGGTACGTTGCCGAGAAGGTCCGTGATCACGTCGGTTGCGCCCTGCACACAGGTCGGATCGCCGGGGCCGTTCGACAGGAACACCCCATCGGGACTGCGATCGAGGATGTCGGCTGCGGGTGTCCCGACCGGCACGACCTCGACGGTCGCATACCCGGCGAGATGCTCGACGATGCTGGTCTTCATGCCGTAGTCGATTGCGACCACGCGGCGCACGACGTCGTCGGTGCGTCGCGACTCGACCGTGTACGGCTCGGCACACGTCACGCTCGCGGCGAGGTCGATGCCATCGGTGCCGGGCTCGGCGGCTGCGGCGGCTCGCAAGGTCGCAGCGTCGGCCGTGCCGAACGCGCCCGGCATCGCCCCCGCGTCACGAATGTGGCGGGTGAGACGACGGGTGTCGATGCCGGCGATGCCGGGGATTCCCATCGCGGTGAGCTTTGCGTCGAGATCGTCGGTTGCCCTCCAGTTGCTGCGTCGTCGGGCGAGATCACGGACGACCACGCCGCGGCAGAACGCACCGCGGCTTTCGTTGTCGATGTCGGTAACCCCGTAGTTCCCGATGTGCGGATAGCAGAAGGTGATGATCTGGCCCGCATAGCTCGGGTCGGTGATGACCTCTTGGTAGCCGCTGAGCACGGTGTTGAACACGACCTCACCGCTCGCCACGCCACCCGGGGGTGCGGCCCCGATGGCCTCCCCCTCGAAGACCGTGCCGTCGGCCAGAACCAATTGTGCTTCCCTGATCTCGCTCATCGGCCCCTCATTTTTCAGCCTGTCCTTCATCAGCCCGTCCTTCATCAGCCCGCCCTTCATCAACGCTGCGCCTTTCCGTCGCGCACAACCACTTCGCCGGCCAGGACGGTGTGGGTGACCCGACCCTTGACCGCCCGCCCTTCGTAGGGAGTGTTTGCGCTCTTACTCGCCATCTGCTCACCGTGGATGCTCCACTCGACATCGGGATCGAAGACGACCAGGTTCGCCGGACGGCCGGGTGCGATTGGACCACCGTGGATCTCGTCGATGCCGGCGATTTCGGCTGGTCGCCACGACAACAACGCCAGGACCTGCTCGACCGGCAAGTCGAGCTCGGTCAGCGCGAGCGCCAACGCCGTTTCGAGCCCGAGCATGCCCGGAGGCGCCTCGTCGAACGGCAATTCCTTGTCGGAGCGGGTGTGCGGAGCGTGATCGGTGGCGATCGCATCGATGGTGCCGTCGGCCAAACCCAGCCTGACCGCATCGACGTCGGCCGCCGTGCGTAGTGGCGGGTGCACCTTGTAGACGGCGTCGTAGGAGGCGCACGCTTCGTCGGTCAGGGTGAAATGATGCGTCGTGGCCTCTGCCGTCACCGGCAAACCCTCGGCTTTGGCGGCGCGGATCAGCTCGACGGAACGCCCCGTCGACATGTGCTGGAAGTGCACGCGAGCGCCGGTGCTGCGGGCCAGAGCGATGTCGCGCTGCACCATGAGCTCCTCGGCTTCGGCGGGCTGACCGGGGATGCCGAGCTTGCTCGACCACTCGCCCTCGTGCATGTAGCCGCCGTGCGACAGGGCCTCGACTTCACAGTGTTGCGCCAGGCAAACCATCTGCCCACCCGTGTGGGCGCCGAGGCCGACCGAGTACTCGAGCGCGCGTTTCATGAGGCGATCGTCCTGTACGCCGGAGCCATCGTCGGTGAAGATTCGCACGCCGAGTTCTGCCAGCTCAGCCATTGGAGCGAGGACCTCGCCTTGCCGACCCACCGTGATGGCCGCCGACGGGTACACGTCGCACAGCCCGGTCGAGCCCAACTCGATGACCTGGTTGATGACCGCCGCCGAGTCCATGCACGGCGTCGTGTTCGGCATGGCGATGATCGCGGTGTATCCGCCGAGCGCTGCACCGCGGGCGCCGGTCTCGATGGTCTCGGCGTCTTCCTTGCCCGGTTCGCGGAGGTGGGCATGAAGGTCGACGAAGCCGGGGGCGACGATGCAGCCGGTTGCGTCGATCACGTCGACACCGGGATCGGCGTCGAGATCGGCGCCCACCTCGGCGATGGTGCCATCGTCGGCGATCAACACGTCGGCCATGCGGCGGCCGGTGGCATCGATGACCGAACCGTTTCGAATGAGCAGACCGTTTTGAAGGAGAGGGCCGTTTCGAGGGGGAACGCTCACGCGGTTTCTTTCTGTTCGGTATCGGGATGTACGGATGTGACGACAGGACGCAGATCGGTACCGGCGCCCAGCAGGAGGTACAGCACCGCCATGCGGATGGCGATGCCGTTGCGTACCTGATCGAGCACCACCGTACGGTCGAGGTCGGTGATGTCGCCGGAGATTTCGACGCCACGGTTCATCGGCCCCGGGTGCATGATCAACGCGTGTTCGGGCATCAACTGCACCCGCCGCTGGTCGAGCCCGTAGCCGGCCGTGTACTCACGCAGCGAGGGCACCAGCGCCTCGGCCATACGTTCGCGCTGCATCCGCAACAGGTACACCACATCGACGGTGGGCAACACGGCGTCCAGGTCATGGCTGGTCTCCACCTGCCAACCTTCCGTCGAAGGAGGGAGCAGCGTCTGGGGCGCCACGAACGTCACGTTGGCGCCGAGCGCCGTGAACGCGGCGAGGTTGCTGCGCGCCACCCGTGAGTGCTTGATGTCACCGACGATGGCGATGTGGCGGCCCGACAGATCGGATCCACTCGCGAGGTGCTCACGAATCGTGTAGCAATCGAGCAGCGCCTGGGTGGGGTGCTCGTGCCAGCCATCGCCCGCATTGACGACCGAAGCGTTGGTCCATTGCGCGATCTGGTGCGGAGCGCCGGCGCTGCCGTGGCGAGCCACGATCGCATCGACGCCCATCGCCGAAATGGTCTCGACCGTGTCGCGCAACGACTCGCCCTTCTTCACCGACGACGATGCGACGCTGAAGTTCATGGTGTCTGCCGACAACCGTTTGGCCGCGGTTTCAAAGGACAGCCGGGTTCGCGTGGAGTCTTCGTAGAACAACCAAGCGATGGTCTTGCCCCGAAGCGCCGGAACCTTCGGAATCGCCCGGGCCCCGACTTCGGTGAACGTGTCCGCCAACTCGAGGATTTCTTCGATGCCATCGCGACCGAGATCGTCGATACCGAGCAGGTGCTTCATTTCCGCACCTCCCCCAGCTCGACGCCCTGCGGCGTGACATCGACCGCCTCATCTCGACGCGTCGGTAGGTTCTTGCCGATGTAGTCGGGACGAATCGGCAGCTCGCGATGTCCGCGGTCGATCATGACCGCCAGCTGTACCGCTTGTGGACGGCCGTAGTCGGTGAGGGCATCGAGCGCAGCCCGGATGGTGCGACCGGTGAACAACACATCATCGACTAGGACGACGATCCTGCCGTTGAGGTCGACCGGAATGTCGGTAACCGACTCGGGCATGACGGGCCGTAGCCCGATGTCATCTCGATACATGGCCACGTCGATGGAGCCAACGGGTGGGTGGTGGTCGGCCACCTCGAGCAGGTTCTGCGCCAGGGAATCGGCCAGCCACACTCCCCCGGTTTGGAGGCCGATCAGCACGACGTCGTCGAGACCCTGATTTCGTTCGAGGATCTCATGGGCCATGCGCTTGAGGGCTCGGGTCAGGTCATCGGCGGTCAGCACCTGGGTCCGGGCGACAAAAACGCCCCCGAATGGGGGCGTCATCCGCCGTTCGCGATCGGCCATAACAGTCCACTTTCGTCCGTATGGGCCTCTCAGGACCCACTTCACGGTTACTTCCGCCGAGAAACTAGCAGCGGACTGTTTCTCTGTCGCACTCGGCGAGTGCGCCAGAGAAACTACCGGACTTCGTCGCGGATGCGGGCCAGCAGGCCGTTGACGAACGGTGCAGATTTTTCGGTCGAGTACTGGCTGGCCAACTCGACGGCCTCGCTGATCACGACGCCGGGCGGCACGTCGGGGGTGTAGGCAAGCTCGAAACAGCCGATGCGCAAAACCAGCCGGTCGATCACCGGCATGCGGTCGACGGTCCAGCCCTTGGCGAACGAATCGAGCAGCTCGTCGATATCGGCCTGGCGGTGTTCGATGCCCTCCACGAGCATGGCCGGGAACGGTTCGAGTTTGATGGGCTGCGCGGCGGCGACCTCACCCGGCGTCGCACCGGACATCTCGGCCTCGTACAACACCGACAGCGCCATCTCGCGGGCTTCTCGACGGGAGCCAACGTCGGCGAACGGCTCGGTGGCGGCCATTCAGGCTCGACTGATGTATTCGCCCGAGCGCGTATCGACCTTGATCGACTCGCCCGAGTTCAAGAAGAGCGGCACCTGTACGACCTTGCCCGTCTCGAGGGTTGCCGGCTTCGTTGCGCCCGACACTCGGTCTCCCTGAATACCCGGCTCGGTCTCGGCAATCGACAAGATGACCGACGCCGCCAACTCGACGCCGATGATCTCGGTGCCGTGCATGAGCAGGTCGGCGTTGTCGGTTTCCTTCAGGAAATCGGCTGCATCGCCGAGGGCCACCGGCGGCACGCTGATCTGGTCGTACGTGGTGTTGTCCATGAAGACGTAGTCGACCCCGTCGCGATACAGAAATTGCATCTCGCGACGGTCGATCATCACCCGCTCGACCTTTTCGCCCGCTCGGAACGTCCGATCGATGTTTGCGCCGGTACGCGCGTTCTTGATCACCGTGCGCACGAACGCGGGACCCTTTCCGGGCTTGACGTGCTGGAAACTGACAACGCTGAACAGATTGTTGTCGATCTCGAGCGTCATGCCGTTCTTCAGATCGTTCGTCGTGATGGTGGGCATGGGCGCAGCCTTTCGGTGCCGGGCAGCAGGTTTTTCAAGGAGACGGAAAGCTCAAGAACAGGATGTCTTACAGCAGTACTTATTCGAGCAGTGGGATCTTCGGGGAGCCGGTCAGCACCTGAGCACCGGTCTCGGTGACCAGGACGAGGTCTTCGATTCGGACGCCGCCGTGCTCGGGCACATAGACCCCTGGCTCCACGGTGATGACATGACCGGGGGCGAGCGTAGCAGCCGACGTGCCCGCAATTGCAGGACGCTCATGGATATCGAGACCGACGCCATGACCGGTTCCGTGCATGAATTGTTCACCGTAACCAGCGGCAACGATGATCGATCGACACGCGTGGTCGATCGCGCTGGCGGCCACGCCGGGGGCCACCGCGGCAACGCCGGCAGCCTGGGCTGCGGTGACCAGGTCGACCATCTCGCGTTGTTCGGCACGTGGCGGACCGATGACGAACGTGCGGGTCATATCCGATCGGTACCCGTCGACCACCGCTCCGACATCGATGATCACCATGTCGCCGGCCCCGATCGGCCTGTCGGTGGGGCGAGCGTGCGGTTTTGCCGCATTGGCACCGGATGCAACGATCGTCTCGTACGCCGGACCGGTCGCACCCAGGGTTTGCATGACCGAGTCGAGCCGGTTCGCGACCTCGCGTTCGGTCGCCCCATCGAGGCCGTCGGATTCGACGAGCTGTGCGAGTGAGTTGTCGGCGATGGCGACCGCCGCCTGTATCCGTTCGATCTCGGACCGGTCCTTGACCGCACGGAGATCTTCGACCAAGCCGTCCGAGGGAACCAGCTGCAGTTTCGGCAGCCAGCCCTCCAGCTGCCGTTGCTCTGCCCACGTGATGCTGTCGGCTTCGAGACCGAGTTGTTCGGACCGGGCCAGAGCCTCGACCAGTTGGGCCTTGCGTCGCGAGTACGCAGTCGTAACGTCAACGTCGACCCCATGGGCCTCGATCTGGTCGGGAGCCTGAATCGCGTAGCGGCCGTCGGTCAACAACAACGCCCGATCGGGCAACACCAGCAGCTGGCCGTTCGAACCGGTGAATCCGCACAGATAGCGGACGTTGGTGAGATTGGTGACCAACAACGCGTCGAACTCGACACCGAGGCCGGTTTGGATTGCCGCGAGCCGAGCCGCGCCTTGCACCGATGCGAGGCCGGTCGGCCCTGGGCGGCTCACGAGGTGCTCGGCATCATCGCGCAGAGTGCGTCGCGCAGAATCGCAGGATCGATGCCGGTGACCACCTCGACGCCGCTTTCACCATCGAGCACGAACGTCACCCCGTCCAGGGCTTTCTTGTCGCGACCGAACAGTGCGAGGAGCTGGTCGGGGTCCGCCGTGTCGGGTAACGCCGTGGCGTGGTCGTACTTTGCGACCACCCGATAATGCTCGGCCAACCGATCGTCGTCGATGCGACCGAGCCGGAATGCGACCTCGGCGGCGTACACGAGTCCGGTTGCGACCGCTTCGCCATGGCGAAGGTCGTACCCGCCCGACGTTTCGAGCGAATGAGCGAGCGTGTGCCCGTAGTTGAGGATGGCGCGACGGCCGCCTTCGCGTTCGTCCCCGGACACGACGTCCGCCTTGATCTGGACGCAGCGAGCAACCCGCTCGTCGATTGGCAGCTCATCAAGTCGGCCGCCGCCCAAGAAGTGGTATTTGGCCAGCTCACCGAGGCCTGACTTGTATTCACGGGGCGGCAGCGTGGCCAGCGTGTCGACGTCGCACAGCACCGCGCTCGGCTGCCAGTAGGCACCGACCAGGTTCTTGCCCTCGGGCAGGTTGACGCCGGTCTTGCCGCCGATCGCTGCGTCGATTTGGCCCAGGAGTGTCGTCGGTACCGACACGAACGGGATGCCCCGGTGATAGGCCGATGCGGCGAACCCGGCGACGTCGGTGACGATGCCGCCACCGACCGCCACGACCACGTCGTTGCGGGTGAATCCCGCCCGACTCATTTGCCGACACAGGTCTTCGACGGTCGCCATGGCTTTGAACGCTTCGCCGTCGCCGATGACAAACGTGTCCGCATCGATCCCCGGGTCGACCTCAACCCCGATGTTGGCCTGCGTGATGATCGCCGCTCGCTTGGCCGTCGTCGGCATGACTGCGGCGAGTTCACCGGCGACGCCATGGCCGATCAGCACGTCATAGCTGCGTTCGCCGAGATCGACCGGGACCGTGATCATCGAGGCGCGTTTGGACAGGAGCGGGACATCGCACCCACGATACCGAGCGCAACAATGCAACCGCTGGTCCTGTGCTGTTCAGCCCGCGCTGGGCTGTTCAGCTCGTGCTGCGCAGGATGGTATCGACGAGCAGCGTGGCGGCCATACATCCGGCGGCAAGCGTCGGGCCGAAGGGGAAACCGGCCTTGTGGGTCTTGCGCTTTGTCGTTGTGGTTTCGTCGCCGGCATCGACGGCAACCGCCGTTTCCGACTCGGTCGATTCGTCTTCCGCCCACGGGTCCGGCAAGGGATCGATACCGCGTTTGCGCATTGCGCCAAGGATCAGGCCGACCACCGCACCG
>RCMY010001118.1_pt1 | contig 25461 bp, 22 predicted proteins | sample 2041341 | NCBI WGS metagenome assembly RCMY01 (sample SAMN09708234, study PRJNA481090) | Marine sediment metagenome, whole genome shotgun sequencing project.
TGGGCGAACGGCTCACCCACTTCTTCGCGGGGGTCGGCGTGCAGATCTACGAAGGGTACGGACTCACCGAGACGAGCCCGACGCTCACCATCAACCGACCGGGAGCATGGAAGCCGGGCACGGTCGGTCGACCGCTCGCCGGCACCTCGATCAAGGTCGCCGAGGACGGTGAGATCCTCGCCAAGGGCCCTCAGGTCTTCCAGGGCTACTGGCACAACGAGAGCGCGACCGCCGACGTGTTCGACAGCGACGGCTGGTTCCGCACCGGCGACATCGGCGAACTCGACGACGAGGGATATCTACGGATCACGGGCCGCAAGAAGGAGTTGATCGTCACCGCAGCGGGCAAGAACGTCGCCCCGGCGCCGCTCGAGGACCGCCTTCGTGCCCACGAGCTGATCAGCCAGGCAGTGGTGGTCGGCGACGCCCGACCCTTCATTGCCGCCTTGATCACGATCGATCCATCGATCCTGGCCGACTGGGCTGCGCATCACGGCTTCGCCGATACTCCGCTTCACGAGGTGCTTGGCTCACCCGAGCTCCGCGCGGAGATCCAACCGGCAATTGACCATGCGAACACCTCGGTGTCGCGTGCCGAGTCGATCCGCACGTTCGTGATCCTCCCGCGTGACCTCACGATCGACGCCGGGGAGCTGACCCCGACGCTGAAGGTCCGGCGCGCTGTCGTCGTGGACACGTATGGCGCCGAGATCGACCGAATCTATGCGGGCTGACGACGTCCAGGATCCGGTGCGCGACGGGGCCGTCGAATCAGTCGATCCCGCAGGCCACGAGGAGGTTCACACGCTTCGCGACGGCGGGCGAATCCTCGTGCGATCGCTGCAGCCCGGCGACCGTGACGAAATCGCAGCGGGATACGAACAGCTGTCGCCTGAGTCCCGCCGGTTGCGCTTCTTCAACGCTCCCAACCATCTTTCCGAACGATTGCTCGACTACCTCACCGACGTCGACGGCGTGAACCGCGTCGCGCTGGTCGCGAGGGCGATCGACGAGCCCGGCACGCCCGGCGTCGCGGTCGCGCGGTATGCGCGCGATCACCGCGATCCCACCACCGCCGAGGCAGCGGTGACGGTGCTGGACACCCATCGCAACCGTGGGATCGCCACGATCCTGCTCGCGTCGCTGCTCGACCAAGCGGTCGCCAACGACATCACCACCTTCACGGCGAGCGTGATGTGGGAGAACACGATGCTGCTCGACTCGCTCCGCGAGTTCGGTGCTGTCGTCGTCGCCGACGAACCCGGTATCGCTGCTGTGAGCGTCGACCTACCTCGCAACTCCGAAGAGTTCGCCGGTTCCACTCTTCAACAGACGCTGCACACGATTGCTGAGCGGCTCGGCCGCAGACCCTGACACCGGTCTCGCCGATTGGTCGGTCACACACGGTCCACGCTTCTTGACCTCGTTTGGGCTGAGGGGCTTGGGTTTATCGTTCCGGACGTGCACGTGGATGTGTTTCTTCAGCGTGCCCGGCGACCGAACCGTCTCGAGCGCTACTGCGTTCGTGGTACACGGAGAGCCTGCGTCTGGACGACGTGCGATCGGGGTTGGGCGCTCATCATGGAGTCATGATCGAAGTACAGAACCTGACGAAGCGCTACGGCGCGACCACCGCAGTCGAGAATCTCACATTCACCGTCGAGCCGGGAATCGTGACGGGCTTTCTCGGGCCCAACGGCGCGGGCAAGTCGACCACGATGCGAATGATCTTGGGCCTCGACAAGCCCACCGCTGGCACGGCAACCGTCAACGGCCGAAACCTGGTCGACCAGCCGGCCCCGCTCACCGAGCTGGGTGCTCTCCTCGAGGCCAAGGCCGTTCATCCCAAGCGCTCAGGGCGCAACCACTTGCGAGCACTCGCGGCGACGACGGGCATCTCCAGGAAGCGCGTCGAGGAGGTCCTCGACATGGTCGGCCTATCGGATGTGGCCGACCGGGCCGCGGGTGGCTTTTCGCTCGGTATGAGCCAGCGCCTCGGAATCGCCTCGGCGCTGCTCGGTGACCCGACCACCGTGATGCTCGACGAGCCGGTCAACGGGCTCGATCCCGAAGGGATCCTCTGGATCCGCCACCTCCTCAAGGACCTCGCCGACGACGGGCGCACCGTGCTGGTTTCGTCGCACCTGATGAGCGAGATGGCGCTGACCGCCGAACATTTCGTGATCATCGGCCAAGGCCGACTGATCGCCGATGTGTCCGCCGTCGAACTGGACGCAATGGGCGCTGAATCCAATGTGCTCGTCCGCGCTGACGACGGCACGCGGATGCGCTCGCTCCTCACTGCGGACGGCGTCACGATCCGCTCCGAGGCCGGCGAGGCGTTCTCCGTATCGGGAATGGACAGCACAGAGATCGGTCGGATTGCTTCGACGAACTCGATTGCGCTGTCCGAACTGACCACTCGCCGCAGCACGCTCGAGCAGACGTTCATGGGCCTCACCGGCCACGCCGTCGAATTCAGCGCTCACGCCCTGGCGACGGAGGCGGCGTGACGACCATCGCCGACAACGCTCACCGTCCCACCCCGCCATCTCCCACGACGCCATCCCCCACGACGCAATCCCCCAACCCCAAGGACTCCACGATGACCACCACCCTCACCCACAGCGACGAGATCACCGATCCGCTCGCCCCCACGACTCGCGCAGGTGACGCTTCGCGGCAAGTGACGTTTCGTCGGCTCGTCGCATCGGAGTGGTTCAAGTTCCGCACCGTGCGAACCAACGTCATCGCGCTCGCCGGGGCCGCCGCTGCTGCCATCGGCTTCGGGGCGTTGTTCTCCTCGCTCGCCGGCAGCGATACCGGGCCGGATCGGCTCAGCCAGAACGCGCTGTCGCTCAGCCTCGGCGGCTTCACGCTCAGCCAGATCATCATCGCCATCCTCGGCGTGGCGCTCGTCGCCGGTGAGTACCAGACCGGGTTGATTCGGACCTGGTTCGGCGCAGCGCCCAATCGTCTCCGAGTCTTGGCGGCGAAGACGACGGTGTATGGCGGGCTGGTGTTCGTCGTCGCCGTGGCCGCTGCCGTCGTGGCCTTCTTGGCCGGACAAGCCCTGCTGCCGGCCAGCTTCACCAGCCTCACGCTTGGCAGCGCCGGCGTTCTCCAAGCACTGCTCGGCACCGCGTTCTACGCAGCGGTCATCGGTGTCATCGGCGTCGGACTCGGGTTCCTGCTGCGCAGCACGGCGGCGGGAGCCGGAGCGGTCGTCACCATGCTGATGATCGCCCCGCTGATGGTCGGCTTGCTGCCGGCATCGATCAGCGACCCGCTCGGCAAGATCCTGCCGAGCAACGCGGCCACCGCGGTCCAGGGCATCGAGTCGAACAGCGAGTTGCTGTCGACCGGGTGGGGAATCGTCGTGCTGTTCGCCTGGGTGTTGGCGATCGTCGGCGGCGCGGCGATCTCGCTCACGCGCCGTGATGCCTGAAATGCGCCAACGCGGCGGCGCTACCGTCGCTGGTATGAACGAGCAGCCGCATCCGGACCGGGTGCGGCTGCTGCCGTGGCGGATTCCTGACCGGCTGATCGATACCGCACTTGTCATCGTGCTGATCGCTGGGTTCCTCATCCGGCAGTCGGTCGACGACGTAGGGTACGACGCGACCGAATGGATCGCCCTCGGCGTGGCGATCGCGCTGATCCCGGCGCGCCGGTTGTACCCCGTGCCGGCGCTCGTGATCGCCATCGCGGCTGCCGCTGTCGCTGTCGCGGTGATCGATCGCCCGAGCGTGCTCGTCCCCGTCGCGCTCGTCGCCCTGTTCAACGTCGCGCAGCACCACGACCGACGAACGGCGATCCTCGCTGGTGCGGCCACCACGGTGTGCTTTCTCCTCATGTTCACGATCCTGCTCGGTCAGGTCCCGCTCGGCGGTGCCGGTCTGGCATCGATTGCCTGGCCGGCCTTCGCCGCAACCGCAGGCGCTGCGGTTCGGTCGACCCGGGAGAACGTCAATGCCGCTGAGGAACGAGCACTCCGGGCCGAGGAGTCCCGAGAGCGCGAAGCTGAGCGGCGGGTTGTCGAAGAGCGATTGCGCATCGCTCGTGATGTCCATGATCTCGTTGCCCACCACCTTGCGGTCGTCAACGTCCAGTCGGCGGTCGCGGGCCATCTGATCGAATCGGATCCGCCCGCCGCCGCCGAGGCGCTGACTGCTGTGCGAGGAGCCGCATCGTCCGTGCTCGATCAGCTCGGCGAACTCCTCAGCGTCCTTCGGTCGCCGGACGAGTTCGACGAACCGACCGCCCCGACGCCGAACCTCGCAGCGATCGACGACCTCATCTCCTCGTTCACCACCATCGGGCTCGAAGTCCGGACCGAAACGTCCGGTGCCCCTCGTCCCCTCTCGGGCCTGGCGGAGCTGACGGCCTATCGGGTGGTCCAGGAGGCCTTGACGAATGCGCACAAGCACGGCGACGGAACCGCAACCGTGGCGTTGCGCTACGACGACGCCGGCCTCGGAGTCTCGGTGACGAACCCGTTCAACGGAACCGTCGTGGCCGACGCCGGCTCGGGCTTCGGGTTGATCGGGATGCGTGAACGAGTCGAAGCAGTGGGCGGCACCTTCGAAGCGGCAACCTCTGACGACGGCCACCAGTTTGCGATCACCGCGACCATCCCTGCGAAAGGCCACGAATGACCGAGCCGGACGGCACCGCAACAGCGCCAGGCACCGACGTCATCCGCGTCGTCCTCGCGGATGATCAGGCGCTCATCCGCGCTGGCTTTCGGGCACTGATCGACAGCGCCCCGGACCTCACGGTGGTCGGCGAGGCCGAGGACGGCGAGGCCGCCATCGAGCTGCTGCGGTCCACACGCGCCGACGTGGTGCTCATGGACATCCGCATGCCTGGCCTCGACGGCCTGGCAGCAACACGAGAGATCTGCGCGGACGGCGACCTCGCCGGGGTGAAAGTCATCGTCCTCACGACGTTCGAGCTGGATGACTACGTCATCCAGGCCGTGCAAGCCGGAGCCAGCGGATTTCTCGGCAAGGGTGTCAGTCCGAACGAGCTCCTCGACGGAATTCGCTCCGTTGCGGCCGGTGACGCCCTCCTGTCGCCCAAGGCAACTCGCGCCTTGCTGGCCCGCTTCTCCGAATCAGGCACCGCCAACGTCGATCTCGACGCGTTGGACGCCTTGACGGAGCGGGAACGAGAGATGATGACCTTCGCCGCGCACGGCCTGTCGAACCAGGACATCGCCGAGCGGGCCTTCCTCTCGCCGCTCACGGTCAAGACCCATATCAACCGCGCCATGACGAAACTCGACCTGCGCGACCGCGCCCAGCTCGTCGTGCTCGCCTACCAGACCGGGCTCGTTCGCCCCGGCGACACCCTCTGAGCTGACTTCGTCCTCGCGGCGCAGAGCCAGCCAAATGTCGGACGTGCTGTCAGGCGGAGTCGGTCGACCGCAGCCGTACGTTCGGCGGCAAACCGCCGGGATGAACGAGTGGTTGCCCAAACGCAACAACTCCCATCTCAGTTGACGATCAGCGCCTGCCACACGCGATTCAATGGTGAGCATCGACGATCGCACCGATCCTGAGGCAGAGGACGAATTCAACCCGGATCGAATCGTCGCGTGCGCGTACTGGCGCTGTGGTGAACTGTTCGAGATGAAGACGAGCAACCAGATCTACTGCCGCAAAGCATGCCGAAGCCGGCAGAACAAATGGCAGCGCTCCCAGGACCGCAACGCTCGTTGACTCACCGAAAACCAGTCGACGTCACCGCCTGGGCACCAAGCGGTGATCCCAATGCACGATTCGAGTTCAGTCGCGAATTCTGCGAGGGCACGGGCGCGCAGTGAGGGCCTGATCAGTCGATCTTGGGTACGGCAATCACGAGGGGGTGTTCCCTGACCATTCGAGCTCCAGCAGCGCCTGCCCGATCGTCACATATCACCTACAAGGTGACGCGCCCCGGGGAGTCCACCGTCCGGTTTGGTGGGCTCGTGGAAGGGGTGACAGAAATTGATGGTGCGTTGGTGACCTAACTTGGATGTGTCTTGTCGATTGACGGGACCTCGTCACCTTTGGGGGTAGGACATGTCCGTCGCAATCAGTTATCGAGTGCTGGCCACGTTCGTTGCAGGAGTTGCTGCGACGGTGATTGCGGTGTTCGCCTTTCAGGCCGTGACCGCCACTGCGGCTCCGGGTGATGCGGATGCGACGTTCGTGGCGATGACACCGTGTCGGTTGATGGACACCCGAGCGAACCCTGCGTTCCATGTTGGGCCACAGTCCACGTTTGGGGCCGGTGAAACCAAGACGATCCAGGCTCGTGGCAGCAACGGAAATTGTGTGCTCCCTGCTGATGCGGTCGGTGTGTCGTCGAACGTGACCGCGGTTGGTGCATCTGCGCCGACGTTTCTGACGATTTGGCCCGATGGTGCCCGGCCGGTTGCGTCGAGTTTGAACCCGGTGCCTGGTCAACCACCGACCCCGAACGCGGTGGCGACGAACCTGTCCGGTAGCGGCAGTTTCGAGATGTTCAACCTGGCGGGCACGGTCGATGTGATCGTCGACGTCAACGGCTACTACACCAACACCTCCCTGCAGGAACTCGCTGCCGGTCTTGCGGCCGCCAACTCCAGAATCGATGCCCTCGAGGCGCCACAACCCTTCGCCGAGGTCGCCACCAACTCGACTGTGGTGAACCTGACCCCAACGCCGATGACCTATCTCGATCTCGAGGTCACCGCACCCGTGGACGGCCACCTCACCGTCAACTACAGCACCGTCATCGGCAGCGTCATCACCGGTGGCGAGACCTCGGCGAAATCGATGTGCAATGTGTTCGAATCAACGGAGATCCCCGCGACTTTCCTTTCTGACCTGACGCCGGGCGTCTCTGTCTGGGAGACCGCAAACAGTGATGCTGATGACGGGTCCCTGTCGGGGACCAACCGATTCGACATCAGCGCCGGGCAGACCGTCACCTACTCACTCGCCTGCGAAGAGACCTTCGGTACCAGCTTCCTGCTAGGACGTGCGATGACCGCGACCTTCACACCCACACCGTAAGCCCGTACGGGCTCGCCGGTGGACCAACCTCGGTGTCGCATTGCGTCTGTGCGTGACCGGCCGAACTGTCGAGGCCAACATGCGGTCGATCTTCCAGAAGCTCGGGATCCCTGACAGTGGCGCCGACCACCGCCGCGTGCTCGCCGTGGTCACGTATCTCGGTCGGTGATGTTGAGAGTGCTGAGCGTCGCGGGCCGTGCGGCGCCTGATGGCGCCGGGGCGTGCAGCCGGATCGGCGCACTACTCGGCGAGGAGGTGTCAGGCTGTGTTCATGTCCCCGATCGCGCATGGACGTGCCGCCTTCGAGGCACGGGCCTGGGGTCGGGCTCGCGCGCACCTCGCTGCGGCTGACGCTGAGTCTCCGCTGAACGCCGATGATCTTGCACGACTTGCCATGGCGGCGCATCTGTCGGGAGACGACGACTTCGGTGATGAGGTTCGCCAGCGGCTCTTTCACCTGTGCGTGGACGACGACGACACACCGGGCGCGTGTCGAGCGGCGTTCTTCCTCGGAATGAGTTTGATGCTCCGTGGTGAGCCCGCGCAGGGTGGTGCGTGGATCGGCCGGGCTTCGGATCTGGCCGCGACCCTCGACGACGGGTGCGCGGAGCGGGGCTACGTGATGGTGCCGCAGGCGCTGGGCGCACTCGGGTCAGGCGACGCGCAAACTGCGCTCGACCGCTTCGATCAGGCGCTCTCCATCGGCACGGCTTGCGGCGACATCGACCTGTGCAGTCTCGGTCGTCTCGGTCGGGGTCAAAGCCTGATCAACCTCAGGCGAATCTCCGAGGGGCTCGAAACGCTCGACCGCGCCATGGTGGCCGTGGTCGCCGAGGAGGTCTCTCCACTCATCGCCGGCATCGTGTACTGCGGTGTCGTCGAGGCCTGCCACGAGGTCGGCGACCTCGCTCGGGCTCGCGAGTGGACGCGGGCTCTGTCGGCGTGGTGCGATGCACAGCCGGACCTCGTTCCGTTCCGCGGACGCTGCCTCGTTCACCGCTCCGAGGTCCTCCAACTCGATGGCAGCTGGTCCGAGTCGACCGTCGAAGCGCTCAAGGCCTGCGCCGTGCTCTCCGATCCCCCTGGGCAGCCGCCGCTCGGCGCTGCGCTGTACCAGCTGGCCGAGCTCCAACGCCTCCGTGGTGAGCTCGACGAGGCGACCCGTTCGTACCGGCGAGCGAGCGAGTTCGGCCGCGACCCGCAACCCGGGCTCGCGCTGTTGCGCCTCGCGACGGGCGATCCGGTGGCGGCCGCTGGCACGCTGGCGCGGGTACTCGATGAAGACCTGCTGGCCGCGCAGCGTCCAAAGGTGCTCGCGGCCCATGTCGAGGCCGCGTTGGCCGCCGGGCAACACGACGCCGCACAACGGTCGGTCGATGCGCTCGCCGAACTCGCGTCTGAGAGCACCGACGTGTTCATCGCTGCACTTGCCGCGATGGCCAGGGGCCAACTCGCGCTCGCAGCGAACGATGCGGGGCCGGCGCTCGCCGGGCTGCGCGAAGCCGCCAGGGTGTGGGGTGAGCTGGGCGCGGTCTACGAGATCGCCCGCGCCCGCGAGTTGATCGGCCGTGCCTGTGGGCTTCTGGGCGACACCGACACGGCTGACCTCGAGACGAGCGTGGCGCTGGCCACGTTCGAGCGCCTGGGTGCGGTACTCGATGTCGAACGGATCACCGCAGCCGCACCCGACCAGGCGGAGGCCCACGCCGGCGCCGGGTTGACCGGACGTGAGCTCGAAGTCCTCCGACAGATCGCGACCGGGATGACCAACCGGAAGATCGCCGAGCAGCTGTTCATCAGCGAGAAGACGGTTGCACGGCACGTCGCCAACATCTTCGCCAAGATCGGCGTGTCGTCGAGATCGGCGGCGACGGCCTACGCCTACGAACACGATCTCATCTGACGGCGCCGAGGCGTCGGCGTACACAGATCTACCCAGTCGTCACACTCGGGGAATTGGCGACTTCGCCCGATGCGTGCGATCCCGCTGACTGCGTACGTTCGACTCGACGAGCCATTCGAGACGTTCAGGAGCGCATCATGAGCACGGAAACCACCCAGATCGAGACCTTCGACACGATCGTGGTCGGTGGGGGCCAGACCGGCCTCACCATCGGCCACCATCTCATGCAGGCCGGCCGCGAGTTCGTCATTCTCGATGCCGGTGAACGTGTCGGTGATGCCTGGCGCAGCCGCTGGGACTCGCTGCTGTTGTTCACCCCCGCCCGTCTCAACGGCCTGCCGGGCCTTCGGTTCCCCGCGAAGCGCGACACGTTCGTCTCCAAGGACGAGATGGCCGACTACCTCGAGGACTACGCCCGCCACTTCGATCTCCCGGTCCGACTCGGCGCCCGCGTCGACAGTGTGTCGCGCCGCGGCGACGGCTTCGCCGTCCGCGCCGCCGGCCGGCTCTACCGGTCGTCGAACGTCGTGATCGCGACGTCGAGCTACATCAACACTCGGGTGCCGGGGTTTGCCGACGAACTCGATCCGTCGATCGTCCAACTCCACTCTTTGGAGTACCGATCACCGGGCCAGCTTCCCGACGGGCCCGTGCTGATCGTCGGCGTCGGCAACAGCGGCGCGGACATCACGATGGAGCTGGAGACGACACACGACGTCATCGTGGCCGGTGGAACCGGTGCCGTGATCCCGTTCCGGATCGAACCATGGTTCGCCCGCAATGTGCTCGTGAGCGGCGTCTTCGTGATGCTGCAACACGTGCTGACGCTGCGCACACCGCTGGGCCGCAAGGAACTCGCCAACGGCGGGAAGACGCCGCTGATCCGGGTCAAGCCGAAGGACATCGCGTCGGTGGCTCGGCGGGTGTCACGGATCGTTTCCGTTTCGGATGGCTGGCCGGTGACGGCGGACGGCGAGGTCCTCGACGTCGGTGCCGTTGTGTGGTGCACCGGGTTCCGACCGTCGTTCCCCTGGCTCGATCTCCCGGTCCTCGGCGACGGCGGCGAGCCGATCCACGACCGTGGCATCGTCGAGTCCGAGCCCGGCCTGTACTTCTGCGGTCTGCACTTCCAGTTCGCAGCCGCGTCGGACTCCATCGTCGGCATGCAGCGCGACGCTCGGTTCGTGATGAAGCACCTCCTGCGCAACCGCCCCGTTCAGGGCTGTTCAGTGGGTCGAGGTGCTCGGCTCCATCCGCGCCCCGTTGCTGTGGGTTACCGGCGACAGCGATCGCCTCTCCGCACCGATGCGTGACCGTCGCCGGCCGGTGGTGCTGGCGGTTCGGCCCGACGCCGAGTTCGTGGAGGCGACCGGCGCCCAGCACTGGGCGGCCTACGAGCGGGATGATCCGGTGGGCCCGTTGCTCGTCGACCGGCTGACTGCAACGCTCCAGCGTCTGGCCTCGATGAGTTCTAACTGAAGTAGATGAGTTCTAACGGAAGTATCGGTTCGCTCATCGGCGTCCACCCTTGGTCCGTCGTTGCGCTCTGGACCCAACCGTGTTGTCGCTACTCATACCTAGCCTGCCGACCCGTGTTGTGACCTCTCGACGTCACGGATGACTACCCGGGTCAGTATCCGCAGGCTGCCCGGACGCGATGGTCTTGCTCTGGGTGGCGTCGAAGTTCTGGGCGGTGAGCGACTTGTGCATCGCGATGGCGGCGGTCGAGCCGTCGGCTGCGGCGAGTACCACTTGGTGCGGTGCGGGTGGCGGCCGGCGGAGGTCGCCGGCTGCCCACACGAGTGGGTGGCTGGTCGCGCCGTTGTCGTCGGTGATGACGTATCCGGCGGCGTCGAGAGCACATCCGGCCTGTCGGGCGAACGAACTGCGTGGGATGACGGGTGCCTTCACGAACGCGGCAGTCGCGGGGGTGGTGGTCCCATCGCGAAGTACGACGTGGTCGAGGGTGGTCCCGTGGCCGGTGAGTGTGGCGACGTCATCGGCGTCGACGATCGTGACGTCAGGGGTCCAGGAGCGGAGCATGGTTGCGAGGTGGTCGGCTCCCGGGCCGGCGTCGATGACGACGACGGGTCGGTCGCGTTGCTCCCAGCCGTCGCAGAAGGGACAGTTGAACACCGACTTGCCCCATCGCGGCTCGAGTCCTTCAATCCGAGGTAGGTCGTCCTGGACGCCGGTGGCGAGCAGCATCGCCGATGCGGTGATCGCGGTGTCGTTGTTGAGTTCGACTCTGACGATCCCGCCGACGGCGTCGACGCTGGTCACCGTCGATTCGACGAACGCGACGCCGTACGAACTCAGTTCGTGCATGGCGTCGGCGCGGAATCGGTTGGGTGAGGTGGCATCGCGAGTGGGGAATCCGTGGAACTCGTCGACGGTCGCGTTGCGGTAGGTCTGGTCGTCGATGAGGGTGACCCGGTGCCGGGCTCGTGCGAGCACGAGCCCGGCGGTGAGGCCGGCGGCGCCGCCGCCGATCACGACGATGTCGGTGTTCATGATGCCGACTCGTGCGTTGTCGACCGGTGCGTGGCCGCGACGGCCCGGTGTGCCGTGGCATGGCCGTGGTGACCGGGCAGAGCGGAGGGATCCGCGCTCGGGGCCGTGTGTCGGGGCAGTTGGGTGAGGGCGACGATGGCGGCGCAGACCGCGAGTCCGGCCGCGATCCACAGCGAGTGGCTCATCGAGTCCACGAAGGCTGTTCGGGCTGCAGTGGCGATCTGGTCGCCCTGTGTACCGAGGTGCCGACTGGTCTCGATCGCCGCACCGACGTTGTCGGTGATCATGGAGCGGTCGACGTCGGCGAGGTTGGAGAATCCGTCGAGTTCGCTACGCATTGACGCTGTGTAGCTGGTGGCGGCGATGCTGCCGACGGCGGCGACCCCGAGGGCGCCTCCGAACTCGCGGACGGTGTCGTTGACCGCGGAGCCGACCCCGGCACGTGCCGGCGGGAGGGTGGCCATGATCATCTCGGTCGCGGCGGGCATGGCGATGCCCGCACCGAGACCGAACAGGAGCAGGCCGACCCCGGTCGGGGCGTACGATCCGCCGTCGGCGAACGCGGCCTGTACGGCGACACCGCCGGCAGCGATCAATGTGCCGGCCCCGACCGTGATCCGGCCGCCGTGCATCGCGGCGAGGTGGGCTCCTGCCCCGGTGCCGAGCAGCATCCCCACTGCGGCCGGGACGAGCGCGAACCCGGCCGCGAGCGGTGTGTAGTCGAGGATGAACTGGAGGTACTGCGCCTGCAGGAAGACGGTGCCGGCCATCGCGAAGAACAGCAGGGTGAGCGTGATGCTGCCGGCGGAGAAGCCCCGGTTCCGGAACAGGGAGATGTCGAGCATCGGATCGTCGCGTCGGATCTCCCACGCGATGAACATGATCCCGATGCCGGTCCCGACCGCGAGGTTGACCAGCGACGCCGTCGAGGTCCAGCCGCGCTCGGGTGCCTGGATCACGGCGTAGACCAGCGAGCTGATCGCCGCGATCGACAGTACCGCTCCGATCGGATCGAGCCGAGTGGCGTTCGGGTCACGAGAGTCTGGAACGAGGTGTACCGCTCCGACGACGGCGACGACGAGCAGCGGCACGTTGATCCAGAACACCGACGACCACGAGAAGCTGCGCATCAGCGCGCCACCGATGATGGGTCCGACGGCGATCCCGGCGCCACTTGCTGCAGTCCAGGCAGCGATCGCCTTGGCACGCTCGCGCGGATCTCCGAACACGTTCACGAGGATCGACAGTGTGGTCGGCATGATCAGCGCGCCGCCGGCGCCCATCACGCAGCGGCCGGCGATGAGCACGTCCGTGGTCGTCGCCGTCGCAGCGACCACGGAGCCGACGAGGAACGCGATCAGGCCGACGAGCAGTGCGCGTCGGCGACCGAAGCGGTCACCCAAACTGCCGGCGGCCAGCAGCAGCCCGGCGAAGACCACGGTGTATGACGCGACGACCCATTGCAGCTGAGCCGAGCTGGCACCGAGGTCACCGACGAGTCGGGGCATGGCCACGTTGATGATCGTGTGATCGATCGACGTGACGAGGAGGGCGAGCACGAGCACGCCGAGGATGCGCCAGCGTTGCGGATGGCTGGCATGTGAGGGTCCGAGGGACTGGGTGGCTGGACGACCGTGCATGATGACTCCTTGGTTGGTTGGTTGAGTTGGTTGGCGGTGGGGAGACGTGCCGGGTTGTGTCAGGGGAGGAAGCGGACGATCTCGTCGACGACGACGTCGGGGTGACCGAGCTGGATGTCGTGGCTCGTTTCTGCGACGGGCACCATCCGACTGGCGCTCGACAGTTGGGCCCATTGCTCTTGGCCTTGGTCCCAGACGTCGGTGAGGCGAGTGACCTCGCTGGCTTCGAGGCCGGGCAACTGGCGGTCGACGGCCGTGATGACCGACAGCGGCAGCGAGCCGAGCGTCGTGATGGTGGCGGCGCCGCGGAAGGCAGTGAAGACGTCGAGGTGCTCCGAGTTACCGCTCGGGTCGGACAGCCCGGCGCAAAAACTCCGGATCATGTCGGCGGCATCAGACCCGTCGTCCGCGACGGCGCACAGTGCCTCAGGCCAAGCCACGGGGCTGGCGTCGACGAGGACGAGTCCGGTCACGTCGTCGGCGAACTCGGAGGCGAACGTGACCGCCTCGGCACCGCCGAAGGAATGCCCGACCACGACGAAGGGCCCGGGCTCGTCGACCGTGGTCAGCAGTTGGTGGAGGTCCGCAGCCTGGGTGGTGAAGGTCGCCGTGGCGATGGCCGGATCGCTTGTGCCCGTCCCGGGCCGGTCGTAGACGCACACCCGGGTCCGCTCCGAGATGGCGGGCTCCACCTTCCCCCACGCGTCGGAGTTCCCCTCGAATCCGGCGATCAACAGGACGGTCGTAGCGCCACGACCGCTGCAGCGAACGTGTACGCGCGCGCCCAGCGCGCCAACCAACTCGTCGACCGTCGATGTGGGCCGCGTCCTGGCGGCGGTCGGAGTGGTCGTGGTCGTAGCGGCCGACATGGTCGTGGGCGTTGGAGTGGCGTCCGGGGGGTTGGTGCTCGCCGTGGTCGGCGCCGTCGTGGGTGGTGAGGTGGCATCCGCGGTGTCGGCCGCCTGGTTCGCGCCGGTCGTGCCGCACGCGGACGTGCTGATGAGCACGGCACCGAGGAAAGCGAACCCGATGCGAGGGCGAGGGCGGCGGTCGGTGGTGGTCGGGGCAGTGGTGCTCATGGGACCACCGTCGTCCTAAGGCGGGTTGGTCCGCATCGGCCACCCCACCTCAGATCTGGGAGTGCGAAGGATTCGAAAACGGTTCGGACCGACCGCGTTGCGTGCGAGACTGGGCGGAATGGCGTTCGACCGCTTGCCTGCCGGCGATTTCGAGTGGCGGAGCGCGGATCTCGTCCGCTTCGGTTGTCGCCGGCCGAGCGGTGCAGCCGAGATCTCTACCGAGTGTGAGGGCGTGGCATGACATCGAGGCGCGCCGCCTTGCGGGAACGGTGGGCCGATGAACGAGCTGCAGCTCGATCGGCGCGACAACGAAACGACGTCGACGACGAGTGGCGGCATTTGGAACGCGCGCACGTGCTCAGCCAGCCGTTGGCCGCGGCGCACGTGCGCACGCATCTGGCGATGCTCGGGTACGGCATCCGCCGGCGGGATCGACGCGAGATCGTCGGGCAGTTGGCTCGCCTGGTCGTCGCTGCGCCCGGCACCTGGACGGGGCGTTATCCCGTCGGCAACACCGGCGGCGCCAACGTCAGCGCACTGCAACCGATGCCGATACCAGATGATCTGCTCTCGGTACTGAGTGGCTCGGCCATAGCGTCGGACAGCCACGTCGAGGAACTTCGATGAACGTGGCCGAGGCGCATGTCCGACACGAACGCGCGTCGCTGCGCGTGCCGATCTTGTGGGGCTTCGTCGTCGGCGCGATCAATGCCGCCGCGCCTCTGGGGCTTCTCCGGCTGGAACCGGCGACGGTCTATGCGATCGTGCTGGCAGCCATCGCCGCGGTCTATGTGGGGTTCGCGGTCGCGGATGGCCGCCCGCGTGTGATCGCGGTCGAGGTGGTGGTCGCCCTCCTCTTTGTGCTGCTCGCCACAGCATCTGTCGAGGGAACCGCGTGGCTACTGGTCCTCGGGTACGCCGGACATGGCCTCAAGGACTACTTGCAGGCGCGGCACCAATTCGTCGCCAACACGCGGTGGTGGCCGCCGTTTTGTGCGTGCGTCGACTTCGTTGTTGCCGTCGTGTTGATCGTCGAGATCGCTGTCGGGGTCAACTTCCACTCATAGCCGGGGAGGTCCAGCGTTTCGCCGTTTGCTGGCCCCCACCGAATTCGCCTGGCCCGAAACCGTCCGGGCGGACATGGCCCAGTCGACGCGGCGGTGTGTGGGATAGGTGATACTTGGTGGCGTGCAGATGCACCGCTCGTCGATCGAGGACTTCGTGGGGCGGCGCACGGAACTGGTCGTCTTGGAACGGGCGATTTCCGCCGCCAGGGATGGGCTGCCGTCGGTCGTCTTGGTGGGCGGCGACGCCGGGATCGGCAAGACCACCATCGTGGGCGAGGGAGCGGCACGAGCGGGTGTCGCGCGCTATCTCGGGCGTTCCACGCACCTCGGTGGTGACACCATCCCGTTGGCGCCATTGGCCGACTTGATCCGCCAGGTGCGTCGAGCCCGGCCCGACCTGCTCGCCGAGACGCCGACGCTGGCGCCGTTGCACCTGGGGTTCGCTCCGGGAGCGGCCACGACCGACTCGTCGGCGTTGCGGCAGGGTGGGCTGTTCGTCGCCGTGCTCGAGCTCGTCATCCATCTCGCTGACGATGACGCCGTGCTCGTCGGGTTCGAGGATCTGCACTGGGCCGACACGGTGACGTGGGATCTCTTCGAGTACCTCGCCCGCAACCTGATCGACGAGCGGGTCGTGCTCGTCGGCACGTACCGCGCCAACGAGGTCGCGGTGCGGGCGCCGCAGCGTGGCCGGTTGGCGGAACTGAGCCGGATCCCCGCGGTACATCACATCCACTTGGAAGGCCTCGACCGCGACGAGGTGGCGACACGCGTGTCCGCGCTGATCGGTGCACCTGCGCCGACCGCCCTCGTCAACCAGGTCGTCAGCCGAGGACAGGGCAACCCGTTCTACACCGCGGAACTCGTCGCAGCGCATCTGGCGGGGGAATCCATTCCGATCGTGCTGTCCGATCTGATCTCGGCCGAGATCGACGCGCTCGACGACACCGCCCGCCTCGTGCTGGGGGCCGTCGCTGCGATCGGCCACGGAACGGCCCACGACCTCCTCGCTCGCGTCGTCGATCTGGCCGACCACGATGTCGAAGCGGCGGTTCGAAGCGTCATCGATGCCCGGATGCTCGTCGTCGACGACGACGCGTACCGGTTTCGTCACGCGCTCCTCGGTGAGGTCGTCTACGCCGACCTGCTCCCACCACAACGCATGCGTCTGCACCGAAGAATCGCGGAGGTGCTGGGGCAGCAATCCACCGACGTGTTGCGACGAGCGGACCGGGCAGGTGAACTCGCCTTCCACCTCGACCGTTCCGGCGATCCGGCCGGTGCGTTCGTCGCCCTGCTCGCCGCAGCAGATGCAGCCGAAACCGTTGCGCCGGGTGCCGCGTACGGCCACCTCATGCGCGCTTTCGAGCTGTGGGACTCGGTGGGTGACGGCGATGCGGCAGCGAGCCGTGGCGATCGTTTGTGGCAGGCGGCCGAGATCGCCACATCCACGGTCGGCAACCTGCGAGCGATCGAGCTCGCCCGGTCAGCGTTCGATTTCGGAACGCCCGCTCGCGGTGCAGCGTGGGGCCACGAACGGCTGGGCCGCTACCTGTGGGCCAGTGGACAACTGGAGCAGAGCCGCGTCGAGTTCGCACTCGCGACGGTGCTCCTGGCCGACGACGTCGGTATCGAGGCTGCCGCTGTCTTCGCCGGCCTCGGATCGGCCGAGCTCATGTCGGGGCACTATCGCGCTGCCGAACACTGGTGCACGAAAGTCTTCGACGTCGTTCCTGTCGTCGCCGACCACCCGGACGCATGGGTGATCGCCACCCGCGTGCTCGGCATCGTCCGCAGCAACCAGGGCGATCCCGACCAGGCCGTCGAACTCTGTCGAGCGGCAGCGACGGCCGCCGTCGGCGCCCAAGCTCGCGCATTCGCCAACGTCTACCTGTGCGTGGCTCTCATCGACGCCGGTCACTACCAGGCGGCCGCGAACACGGCGCTCGACGCCATCGCAGAGAGCCAACTGACCGGGCTCGACGGATTCGACTGCTACTTCGACTCGCTCGCTGCGGAGGCGCTCACCCGTCTCGGCCGCTGGTCTGAGGCCGGCACGGTCCTCGCGCGCCAACCTGTTGCCGGCACGTTCCCAGCCGGCCTGCTCCGTTTGGCTCGAGCAGGAGCGATGCTCGCGGCGCGTCTCGGCGACGCCGATCGGGCACTCGGCCACCTTGCCGAGGCCCGGGCGCTGCCGATCGACGGGTGGCACCAGTCCGTGCTCGACGTCACGGAGGCCGACGTCCATCTGGTGCTCGGCAACTGGGATGAAGCGGCCGCGGCCGCCGAACGCGGTTGGGACTCGACGGCGACGGCATCGGCATCGGCATCGGCATCGTGGGCGGCGCGGTTCGCGATGTTCAGCGTGGCCGCAACGGTCGAATCGATCCTGGACCGACGAGCACGTCGTGAACCCGTCGATCTCGACGCGTCGATCGCCCGTCTCCAGGAACGGATCGATGCCGCTCGATCCCTCGCCGGCCTCACGCCCGGTGGCGCCCAGCGCGACATGGCGGCACACATGGCTGACGCCGACGGGAGCTTGTCCCGGCTCACCGTGGCGGACGCCGATGTATGGGCCGAGGCAGCGGCCCGCTGGACCGACCTCGACGACCGATGGGCGACAGCGACGGTGCTGGTTCGCGAAGCCGAAGCGGCTGCCAACGCCGGCCTGGCTGATCGAGCGGCGTCGTCGCTTCGACGAGCCCACTCGATCGCGTCCGAACTCGGGGCCGCACCTCTGCTGGCCGAGCTCGACGCCGTCTCACGTCGCATACGGATCAGCTTCGAAGCCGCCACCCGGGTCGTGCTCGACGAGGACTGGGCCCAGCGCCTCGGCTTGACGACTCGGGAAGTCGAAGTGCTGACCCTGGTTGCCGCCGGGCGAACGAATCGCCAGATCGGTGATGAACTCTTCGTGTCGGTCAAGACGGCGAGTGTCCACGTCTCGAACATCCTGCGCAAGCTGAGTGTCGGCAGCCGAGTCGAGGCCGCCGCCGTCGCTCAGCGGCTCGGCATCGGCTGACGCTCCTCCCGGCATCGGCCGTCCTGACATCTGAGTTGCAGTGCCCGATGTGGGCTGATGGGGCTTAGGTCGACGATGAGGTCATGGTTTCGCCGTCCGACCCCTCGCTCCCACCCTCGGATCATCTGGACGGGGTCGTCGACCCGACCTCCTTCGGGAACCTCGAGGTGCGGGGTGCCATCCCGCGTGCGGTGTCCGGCCGGTTGCTCGGCGTGTGCGACGGCGTCGTCCACTCGGTGCATCTGCGTGGGGGGCGGGTGGTGTCCTACCGGAGCCGCAGGGGTCCCTCGGAGGACGAACCCGGCGGCACGACCAGCCACATCTTCGTGTTCGGCGGTTCGATCCTCGCGTTCGACGCGGGCTTGCTCGCCCAAGAGCTGAGCCCGGACCTCGACGCCGCGCGCCCGGTCGATCTCGCCGGCCGGGGCCAGGCACTGTCTGCGTGTCCTCGGCACGACCCGATCTCAGGAGACCTCCATCTGCTCGCTGTCGCACCCGATGGTGCACAGGCCCACGTCGTGGTGTCGTCCGGAGCGCTCACCCGACGCAGCCGCCCCATCCTCGACGCTCCGAGCGAGGTACGGGACCTCGCGATCAGCCGCGACCACGTCCTGTTCATGTGCGATGGCTTCCTCGGCGTCACGACTCGTGAACGTGAGGCGCGCGCCAGATGGATTGCCACTGGCGTTGACGCCCTGGTGCCCGTGCACGCTCACGACGCCGTCGATGGCATCGTCGTCCACGCCCTCACACCAGCGCTCGAGCGATGGACGCTGGACATCGGGGCCCCGACCGTCCATTGCGACGTGCTCGATCCGTCGCCACGCCGCTTCGCCCGGACCAGCGGCCTCCAGCGCGACGGAGCACCGCGTCTCCTCTGGACGGTCGGCGACCGGTTCGCGGACATGCACGATCTCGTCTCCGGCAGGCACGTTCGCCACAGCTTCGGCCTGAGTCGACCCGGCGATCTCGTGTACGTCGCCGATCCATCCCGACCACGTGGTGCCGACGGCGGATGGCTCGTCGGGTTCGTTCACCACGCCTCGCTCAACGAGACCGATCTGGTGGTCCTCGACGCCGCCGACATCTCCCGCCCCGCCGTCGCTGTAGTTCGTCTGCCCCGACGCATCCCGCAGGGACTCCACACCACGTGGATCCCCGAACCGAACCAGTGAACCAACAAGGAGACCGACCATGAAAACCCTCGATGCACCGACGATTGTCGAACCGCTCGACGAGCACGACCTCCCCGCGGGCGAACCCGTGTGGCGCGTCGTCGTCGGCTCGCTCGCAGCCGGCCTGATCGGAGCGCTGGTCCTCACGCTCGGCGTGTTCGCCGGCGCGCCGGAACCCGTCATCTCCGGCTCGGCGCTCCTCGCGTTCGCCGGCAGCTGGGCACTGCTCGCGCTCCTGTCCACCCGATTCACGAGCCACCCGCAGACCTGGGCCCGGGTACCCGCCGTCGCGATGGCGGTGACCGGCATCGTCCTGATGGTCGCACGCCCGGGCGACCAGACGCTCCACAACGCCGGTTGGGTGTGGCCTGCGGCCACGGTCACGCTCGGTGTGTGGATGATCGTTCACCTGCGTCGCAGCCTCGCCGGCCGAGTTGGATGGCTGCTCTATCCCGTGATCGGTGCGCTGATCGTCGGCTCTGTGGGTGGGATGTACCAGACGGTGGCTCGCGAGCGTGCGATGGACAAGTATCCGGCGCCCGGGGCGCTGTACGACGTCGGCGGGCACCGGCTGCACCTCGACTGCGTCGGAACGGGCAGCCCCACCGTCGTGCTCCAGAACGGACTCGGCGGAGTGTCGGTCCTCTGGAGCCGCATCGCCGAACAGACCAGCCGGTCCACCCGAGTCTGCGCCTACGACCGCGCCGGTCAGGGCTGGAGCGACGACGTCGATGGCCCTCAGGACGGCCTGGCGGTCGCCGCTGACCTGCACACCCTGCTGGAGCGAGCCGGCGAACCCGGCCCGTACGTGCTCGTCGGGCACTCCTCGGGCGGCGCCTACGCCATGATCTACGCCGACCGGTATCCCGACGAGGTGGCCGGCATGGTGCTGCTCGACTCCGTGAGTCCGTATCAGTTCACCGCCCTTCCCGACTTCGCCGCCGAGTACTCGCTGATGCGGCGCGGGCTCGGTGTCCTTCCCAGCGTCGCTCGGCTCGGGGTGGGACGAATCCTGCCCGCCTCCGGGTTCTCGAGCCTGCCGGAGCCGGCTGCGTCTCAGGTCCGGGCATTCGTGGCCGACCCTCGTGGGTTTCGCAGCATGCGCGACGAACACTCCCGCTTGCACGAGGTGCTGGAACAGGCGCAGACGCTCACGGACCTCCACGGCAAACCGCTCGTCGTCATCACGGCGGCTGAGCAACAACGCAAGTCCGACGGGTGGGCCGAGGCCCAGAACCAACTTGCAGAACTGTCGACCAACAGCCGGCACCAGATCGTCGAGACGACCCACGAAGGTGTCATCGACGACGAGCAGACCTTCCGGCCGTCCGTTCAGGCAATCGTCGACGTCGTGCAGGCGATCCGGCTCGACCAACCGGTGATGAACGAATTACCTGCGCCGCGTGCTCCCGTCGGGTGGCCATTTGCTTGCTGAACGTCGAGCAGGCGACCCAGCCCATTCGAACCGACTTGTCTCGATGAAGAGGTTCATCAAGACCTGATCCGGCACTCAGCTGGTCGGGGGTGTCGTGTTCCGGACTTGCGAAGCGGCGAGCAGGTTGCCGTCGATCGAGACGTGGAACACCACGGCTCCGGGTGCGGACCGAGGCGTGAGGTCGAGCCGGTGACGGCTGCGGAGGACGAATGCACCGCCGTCGAGCCTGAGTCCGTCATCGCGGTTGAGCGAGTATTGGCCGTCCTGGAGCACCAGTTCCCATCGGCCACCCCGATCGCCCAAGTGTTCACCGACGATGACGTCGACGTGGGCGCATGAACCGGTCGAACGTAGATGGTCGACGATTGCATCATTGCGCCATTTCGTCTCCGAGACCCAGCGACCGGAGTACCCGCCGATCTGCTCGGCCAACCGACGCCGCCCTCGATGAAGCAGAACTTTCGCGGCGCCCACACTGCACGCCAGTTCGGTGGCCACCGCGGCGACGGGTGCGTTCGTCCAGGTGGTGGAGCGCGATCGCGGTCGCATGTCGATCTGGCAGCACTGCCAGGGCCGTTGTCAGATCGACGCCCAGTTCGCTGACGACTCCATCTTGCGGTGCGAACGCGAGTCGTTCGAGTGACGGTCGCGCGAGCTCGCGTGAGCGACGTCGCGTGGCCAAGCGACGTCCTCGGCGCAGTCACCGGCCAGCGGGCGGACGGCCCTGACGATGCCGTCGAAGCTCTGTTCATAGAAGCTGCCGAAGTCGCTGAACGCGGGTGTCGGAGTGTCATCAGCAGCAACATCCCTTCTCGTACTTTCGCGCTCTCTCGAACCCGTGGCCAGAGTTCGTCGATCGGGTGCCAGATCAGCTGCCGTCGACCGGCGAGCGAACCGCGGCCTCGCACTCATCGATGAGCGGACCAGGCCGGAACCGACGCCCGGACCTGAACAACCGACTGCGTCGCCGCGGGTCCCCGAGCCGCCCGAGCCGCCCGCTGCGTAACTCGCCCTGAGGCCCAGCGGTCGGTTGATCGGGGCGTTACTCAATGTGGTCGCGTTATGTGCGGCGCCTGGTTGACGATCCGCGCCACAGTGCGCCGGATACCGAGTGGGAGGTGGTGAGTGGGGGCTCGCGATTATCGAGCGGGGAATTCGGGGTCGACCGGAGCCGCCATCGAGTGCCGGTTGCGGACGGGCATCGGTGGTTGCCTTCCTCTCGATATGCGCTCGTGTCCGGATGATTTCTGATTTGTCTGTCTACCGGTTGCACCCGTGTGGTCGTGCTGTTGGGTCTCTGTTCGCAGCCAGGATCAGGGCGCCGTGGAAGGCTGCCATGACGGTGGCGGCCAAGATGACATCGGCTGTGCTGTAGCCGATCGTTACGATCCCCGATGACGCAGCTACGTCGATACGTCCCCAGCCCGTGGCGGCGAAGTATGCGACCGGGAGGAGCGCGAGCGTCAGCCAGCCGGCGAGCGCCCACACGCCTTGGCGTCTGGCCCGAGTCCGAAGTAGCGAGGCGGACCGTGCGAGCAGCGCGCCACTCGCAGCGCCGATGAGGCTCCAGTAGATCAGGTCTGACCAGATAATTCCGTAGCCGAGCCCGAGCGCGGGTCGGGCGGTGTAGAAGGCGACGACCATGGCGATGCTCGCGGCAGCACCGATCGGGGCGACGAGTGCACCGCGGAAGTGATGGGCGCCCCAGCCTGCCGCAAGCGGTACCGCGCCGTAGGGGACGAACGATTCGGAGACTGCTTCCATCCATGCTCGTTCGGGTGCGAAAAACGAAGCAATCCCAGCGAACGCGACGCCTGCTGCAATGATTGCGGCTGGTCCGAGAGCGGAAGCGCGATCCCGATTTGAGCTTTCATGACTGCGGGCGTCCGCATCAGCGATCGCGGTGCGTCCATTGCTCGATGTTGCAGATGGGTGCTGCGACGGATCTGTCCGATGGGAGCGGGGCTGGAGTGTGGGTTCCATGTTGTTCCTTGGTTCGTGTGTCGGTGTTGTGTGGTCATGATGCGCCTTCGATGCTTGGAGCTGGCTGAGATGAACTCAGCTGGCTCCAAGGTGCGGGCTGCGATACTGCCGACATGCGAATCCTGGTGATCGAAGACGAGGTCAACATCGCCCACGCTCTCGACGTCGGGTTGCGTGCCGAAGGCTTCGATGTCGAGGTTGAACACGCTGGAGACACCGGTCTTTGGCGTGCACAAGAGGGCTCGTTCGACGCGATCATTCTGGATCTGATGCTGCCGAAGTTGAACGGCTACAAGGTCTGTGCACGGTTGCGAAGCGACGGCGATCAGACACCGATTCTGATGCTCACTGCCAAGGATGGAGACTTCGACCAAGTCGAAGGGCTCGAGACCGGGGCCGACGACTATGTGACCAAGCCGTTCTCATTCCCGGTGTTGGTGGCACGCCTCCATGCTCTGCTCCGGCGAGGCGCAGCGCTTCGGGGTGGGGAATTGGTCCAGGGGGACCTGCGGCTCGATCCCCGCACCGGCGAAGCGTGGAGGGACGAAACTAAACTCGTGTTGAGCGGACGCGAGTTCCGGCTGCTCGAAGCACTGCTCGTTGCCGGTGGCGACGCCGTCTCGAAACAAGAGTTGCTCGACCGGGTATGGGGGACCGAGTTCCCGGGGAGCCCCAACATCGTCGAGGTCTACATCCGGTACCTCCGTCGAAAGGTCGATGAGCCCTTCGCAAGACACTCGATCGTGACCGTCCGCACCATCGGTTACCGTCTCGTCGACGACGCCGAATCGGGCCGATGATGGGCCAGTTCGGACGATCCACGCGGGGCCGGGTCGCGATCATCACAGCGTCCACGTTTCTACTGATCGGATCGTTCATCTACTTGATGCTGGACCGCACGTCGGTCATTAATAGCCTGCAAGATGTCCACGACGAGTCCCTTCTCGAAGCCGAACACGGCCGGATCATTGACGAACTCCGAACGACGGGCAGCGTCGAGCCACGGAGCGGCCAAGTCCGGACTCTTGTTGTTCCCGCGGATCGGGTCTTCGGACTCGATCCGTCTAGTAGCGAGTCGTATACCGGGGTCTTGCCCGATGGGACGGATCTGTCGCCCGAGGGTCTCGACCCAGCACTATTCGACACCTACGTCGTGGTCTACCCCGTGCTCAACCTTCGGGGATGGCATGCCTTCGACAGTTTCGACGATGAGTTCGAAGCGGCACCAACCGGCGACGTCGTGATTCTGTCCGCAGTGATCGACCACAGCATCGTCGGGCCACTATCGCTTCACGGCCTGCTCATCACGGCGATCCCGGTCGGATCGCTCATCGCAGCCGCGCTGTTCGCAGCCGTCGCCGGCACAGGACTGCGCCCCGTGCGGCGAATGAGCAGCCAGGCAGCCGACATCCAGCTCGGCGACCTCGATCACCGGTTGCCGGACCCTGGCACTGGTGACGAGTTGAGCGATCTCGCAACCACGATCAACGCGATGCTCGATCGGATCGACGAGGGTGTCGGCAACCAGCGACGGTTCGTTGCTGACGCCGCCCACGAACTTCGCTCCCCGGTGACTGCAAGCACCGCCCTGCTCGAAGTCGCGCTCGCTGCCGACGACGACGACGACTGGCGGTCCACCGCCGCCAGAGTGCTTGACGAACAACGCCGCCTCGGAGGGCTAGTCGATGATCTTGTGCTGCTCGCCCGCCTCGACGATTCCGACAGTGCAAGCGAGGCAGCCGGACAGATCTCACTCGATGACATCGTCGTCAGTGAGACCTCTCGACCATTCGCCCACCGGCTCGACGTCGTCGAGCTCGAACCCGTCGAATTCGTTGGCGACGCCAACCAGCTTGTTCGTCTTGTGCGGAACCTGCTGTCCAATGCCGACCGCCACGCCAGTAGCCAGATCGAGGTACGCCTTCGCAGTGACGCCGAGACGGTGGTTCTGCAAGTCGACGACGATGGACCAGGTGTCCCGGTCGAACAGCGCAAGCGGGTCTTCGACCGGTTCACCCGCCTGGACCAGGCCCGCGCCCGCGATTCTGGCGGCTCAGGAATCGGTCTTGCGATCGTCAAGCACGTCGCTGAGCGCTACGGCGGCACAGCGACGGTGACCGGGAGTCCGCTCGGCGGGGCATGCTTCATCATCACTCTTGCCCTCACCTCCGAGGCCAACCAATCAACTCCGCCCACCTGAGACTGACCGATAACGCGCGCCCAGAATCACGCATCCGAACTTGAGATGGCCACTCGGTATCGGCCCCAGTGCGGTGCTCGGTAATCACCGCAACATCGCGGAGCCCGACACGCATCGTAACGGTTCTACGGCGAACCATCGCTCGGCCGAGGCGGGCAGGTGCCCGGCGAGAGTTGGAGGTCGCACGAGCCCAATCGGGCCGGGTCGCCACGCGGTGTCGATGTTGTCATCCGCCCCTTTTCCGCCCTCCGGACCCTGGACGACGAAGGCGCATATGCCCTGAGCAGGACATGTGCGCCAAAATTTTCGTGGAGCTGGGGGGAATCGCTTCGGGAGGACGATGCGATGACGAAGTGCCTGGTAGAAGCGTATCTCCTGGTCGTCGGTCATCGCT
>RCMY010001555.1_pt1 | contig 25454 bp, 23 predicted proteins | sample 2041341 | NCBI WGS metagenome assembly RCMY01 (sample SAMN09708234, study PRJNA481090) | Marine sediment metagenome, whole genome shotgun sequencing project.
GCCGCCGGACAGCGGGATGGCGGTGACTTGGTCGTTGCCGAGGGTGCCGCCAGCGGTGCCGACGGAATCGCCGCCGTCGAGGTAGCCGGCGGGCTGGGTCTCGGCGATCGAGTAGCTGCCACCGATGAGGCTGGTGAATGAGTAGGTGCCATCGGCAGCCGTGGTCGTGGCCAGCACGACAACGGACCCGAAGGCGTCGACACCACTGAGGCGAACCTGGACGCCGCCGATGCCGGACTCGCCTGGATCCTGGGTTCCGTTGTTGTTGGTGTCCTCGTAGACGGTGCCGCTGAACGAGCCGCGGCTCTCGTCGAAGTCGTAGTCGATGGCCGACTCTCCGGATCCGACCGTGATCGCGCTGATCGTGTCGTTGGTGACGGTGCCGACGGTCGTGCCGTTGATGGTGCCTGCGGTTTCTCCGCCGTCGCCGTAGGCAGCTGGCTGGGTCTCGGTGACGGTGTAGACGCCTGGGCGAAGCCCGTCGAAGACGTAGGTGCCGTCGGCTGCGGTCGTAGTGGCGGTCGAGACGGCAGCGCCGTTGTCGTCGGTGCCGGTGAGGGTGATCGTCACGCTCTCGATCGGGTTGCCGCCATCATCGACCACGGAACCCGCGATCGACGCGCCCTCGAGCTCGCCGAAGTCGTATCCCGTGGCATCGGTGTCAGGGGCGGGATTGATCGCGGAGATGACGTCGTTGGTGGAGTTGTCGCCGCCGGCGGTACCAACACTGTCGGCGCCATCGATGAACCCGGCTGGTTGGGCTTCTGTGGCGGTGTAGGTGCCTGGTCGGAGGTTGTCGAAGCGGTAGCTGCCGTCAGAGGCGGTCGTCGTCGAGAGGGTCACGGCAGCACCGAGATCGTCTGTGCCGGTCAGTTCGACCGTTGCGCCGCCGATACCGGGCTCGGCGGCGTTCTGGACGCCGGAGTCGTCCTGATCGTTGTACACGACGCCCGAGATCGACGATGGGGGCAGCTCGCCGAACAGATAGGGCTGAGCGACGGCACCGCCCCCGAGAGTGATGCCGCTGATCTCGTCGTTGATGGCGGTGCTTCCACCGCCGGTACCGGCTTGCTCAGCGCCGTCGAGGTAGGCCGTTGGCTGGGTCTCGACGACGGTGTAGTTACCGGCAAGGAGACCGTCGAAGCTCCATGCCCCGCCGGAGTCGGTCGTGGCTGTGGCGCTGACTGCGGCGCCGTTGACGTCGGTGCCGGACAACGTGATGGTCACCGAACCGATGCCCGGCTCGGGCCCGAGTTGGAGGCCGTTGTTGTCGAGGTCCTGGTAAACGGTGCCGGTGATGGAGGCAAGAGTCTCGGCGAAGTCGTAGCCGGTCGCCGCCGCACCACCGGCCAGTGTGATGGCGCTGATGGTGTCGTCGACCGTGGCGTCGCCGCCGCTCGTACCGGCGGTTTCGCCGCCGTCGCCGTAGCCGGCCGGTTGTGTCTCGGTGACGGTGTACGTGCCCGACAGGAGTTCATCGAAGGCGTAGGTGCCGTCCGCAGCGGTGGTGGTGGTGAGCGAGACCGGGTTGCCGAGGTCGTCGTTGCCGGTGAGGGTGATGGTCACACCGGCGATGCCGCTACCGCCGTCGTCGACAACGGTGCCGGCGATGGACGCCAAGGTCTCGGTGAAGTCGTAGTCGATGCCGATGCTGCCCGGGCCGAGCACGATCGTGTCGATCACGTCATTGCCGGCCGAGCCATTGCTCGTGCCATCGACGGTCCCTGCACTGTCAGGACCGTCGCCGTAGCCGACCGGCTGCGTCTCGGTGACGGAGTAGGTGCCGGGTGCGAGGCCGAAGAAGACGTACGAGCCGTCGGCAGCCGTGGTCGTGGTCTGGGAGATCGGATTGCCGAGGTCGTCGGTTCCGGTCAGACCGATCGTGACGCCGGAGATCGGGTTGCCGTCGGTGTCGGTGACAGCGCCCGAGATGCCCGCTGGGGGCAGTTCGGCAAAGTCGTAGTTGACGGCCTCAACTCCTCCGCCGAGCGCGATGGGTCCGAATTCGTCGTTCGTCGCAGTACCGCCCCCGGCCGAGCCGACGGTGTCGATGCCGTCGATGAGCCCGACAGGTTGCGTCTCGGTGATGGTGTAGCTGCCGGACAGCAGACCACTGAAGGTGTAGGTGCCGTTCGTCGCCGTGGTGGTGGTGAGTGAGACGGGATTGCCGATGGCGTCGGTGCCAGTGAGGGTGATGGTGACACCGGACTCTGGGGTGCCGGTCGTGCCGAATGTGCCGTCGTTCTCGGGGTCGACGAAGACTCGACCGGACAGCGATGCGCGTGTTTCTTCGAAGTCGTAGCCGGTTGCGTCGTCGCCGCCGGGCAGCGAGATGGCGCTGATCCGATCGTCGATGGACGTGTCGCCGCCTGCGTTTCCGGCAGAGTCAGGGCCGTCGCCGTAGCCGCTGGGCTGGGTCTCGGTGACGGTGTAGAGGCCGCCGACCAGGTCGCCGAAGGAGTAGGTCCCGTCGCCCGCCGTGGTGGTGGTGAGGGAGACGGCATTGCCGTTGGCGTCGGTGCCGGTGAGGGTGACGGTGACGTTCCCGATGGCGTTACCGCCGTCGTCGATCACGGAGCCTGAGATCGAACCGCGGGTCTCTGCGAAGTCGTAGCCGATGCCATCCTCGTCGACGCCGAGATCGATGCTCGAGATCACGTCGTCGCCGAGAGTTCCCTCCGACGTGCCGTTGATCGTTCCGACTTGGTCGGGACCGTCGCCGTAGGCCGCGGGCTGCGTTTCAGTGATGGTGTAGCTGCCGGGGAGCAGGTTCGCGAAGGTGTAGCTGCCGTCTGCCGCCGTGGTGGTGCTGAGTGAGACCGGATTGCCGAAATCGTCCGTACCGGCGAGGGTGATGGTGACGTTCTGGATCGGGTTGCCGCCGTCGTCGACCACCGAGCCGGAGATCGAGGAGGCCAACAGCTCGCCGAAGTCGTAGCCGGTGGCATCGACGTCATATGGCAGAGGGATCTCGGTGAAAGTGTCCTGGCCGACGGTTCCGCTGCTGGATCCGACCGATTCCTGTCCGTCGAGGTAGCCGGCGGGCTGCGTCTCGGTGACGGTGTAGGTTCCGCTGATGAGGCGCGGGATGACGTAGGAACCGTCCGCCAGCGTGACGGTCGTGATCGAGAGAGCGTTCCCCAGAGCATCGGTCCCGGTCAAAGCGATGGCGACGCCGCCGATGCTGTTCTCGCTGGCATCGATCGTTCCCGAGTTGTTGATGTCCTCGTAGACGGTTCCGGCGATAGAGGAGTTCGGAATCTCGGCGAAGTTGTTGCCGGCCGAGGACTCGAGCGGCTCGAGGGTGACATCGAGCTGATCATTCCCTCCCGATGCTGCATTGGTGCCGGGGGTGTCGATGCCGTCGAGGTATCCCACGGCCGGCTGGAGCTCGTTCACCGCGTAGTTGCCGGCCGGGACACCGGTGAAGGAGTACGTGCCGTCGGCGGCCGTGGTCGTCGATGTGCTGACCGCATTCCCGCCCAGGTCGGTGCCGGTGAGGTTGACCGTGACACCGCTTAGTGGCACCTCGGATGCGGCCGGCTCGAGGGTTCCATTGTCGTTGCGATCGGTCAGGACGGTGCCGCTGATCGTGCCCGGATCGGGTTGGAGACCGAAGTCGATGTCGAATTCGCTGGTGGTCGGGTTGATCTGGGTCGACGTGAGTGTCCCGCCATCACGGTCGTAGGTGGGGGTGTAGTTGGCGGGGGTGTCGATCGAGACGACCCAGTCGTATCCGGGGAACGACGTGAAGAGGTAGCCCCCGTTGGCATCTGTCACTTGGGTCTCGATGACATTGCCGTCGACGTCGCTGATCGTGACCGTGACGCCGGCGATGCCGGGCTCGTTCGTGTCCTGGATGCCGTCGCCGTCGACGTCGGCCCAGACGACGTCGCCGAAGCTCAGGTTGCCGGCGCAGACAGTGAAGCCGTTGATGGCGACGGCGTGATTGTTGGAAACACCGGGCGAATTGGGAGGGATCGGCGACGGCGGGCTGCTGTCGAGCGCGTCGGCCGCCGCGTCGGCCGGACCGTTCGAGTACTGCATGTCGAACGAGGTCACCGGGCCGGATGGTGAGAGCGAGGCTGTTCCTGAGGCGTCGGTGGGGTTGACGTTGCCGTTGACTCCCGACCGGTAGGGGCCGGCGACGAGCTGACCGCCTCCGAGGTCGATGATGCCTGAACCGCCAGTTGCGGTGAAGGCAATCGTGTTGCCGCCGCGCTGGGCGGCAAGGACGACTTCGTCCTGGAACGATTCGTGGGGGGTCCCGTTGCCGTTGTTGTAGCCGTAGCCGGCCCAATCGATGTCGCTCACCTGGAAGTCAGGGACGAACACCGGCTTGCTGAAGATGAAGTTCCAGTCGACGATCTGGTCTGACCGTAGCGAGTTCATCACGATCGTGAAGTAGTTCGAGCCGTAGGTGCCGTTGGTCCTGGTGTAGACGGGGTTGTCCCAGCTGTCGTTCGCGACGTAGTTCAGATACGGGTTGTCGAGATCCTCGTTGACGTTGGCCGGGTCGGTGTAGGTGACGGTGAGGTCAACGCTGCCGGCAACATTGTTGTACGTCTGGGAGGCACCCGAGGTCTGATTGGCAACAGAGTTCTGCCACACCAAGGTGCCGGCGGTACCCCACCTGGCGTTGCCCAGAGTCGTCCCTGCCGGGCAGGTGGCTTGAGCGCCGGCGACGTCGACACTGGCCGGAATCGCGATCAATGAGGCTGCGAAAACGGCGAACGCGGCTGTGAGCCTGGTCGTTCTTCGTCGCCAAAGATGTCCGCAGTTTCGTGACACGTTCCCGCCTTGCCGGATTGCCCTGTACCGCCCCGTCGGCAGGCGCTCGGGGGGTATGAGGTGCCATTTGGCTCATATGGAGGGTGGGTCGAACGGCCCATTCGGGCGGGCGCGCCAGGTCCCTGTCCACGCGATGAGACCATCTGTGATCAGGGAAATTCGGGACGATCAGAGCGCTCAGTTGAGCGGTTCGAGCTCCGGGCCGATCGATCCCTGGGATCGCGACGACGCTTGTGATCGCCACGTGGCTTTCGCTCGATACATGGCGTCGTCAGCGCAGCTGAGGAGGTCCTCGGCGCTGGTGCCTTCGATCGACCTCGAAGAGTCGGCCGACGAGCGGAGAACCGGCGAAAGCGGTGATAGTCGTTGCGGTGGTCATCAGGAGGAAACACATCACGAGGAGGTGATATGTGAAGGCCTCTCCCTCGACGACGTCAACTGCCAACGCCATGCCCCAAGCGACGCCGAGGAAGACCTCGATGACTCCGTGAGTGCGCTCCCACTTGAAGGGTGAGTCGTCCCAGAATCGTTGCCTCAGCCGGAGGACGACGAGCTGCAGCACTGCGCCCAACCAAATCGAGCCGACCCACCAGCGCATTGGTCCTGCGTCGACGCGATCGGCAGACACGAAGGCGAGGGCGAGTGAGGCAGGAATGAGTGCGCCAACGTTGACATAGCCGAACGGCACGATCGACCGAAGCAGCGTCAAGCGGACGCGCAGCTCGTCGACATCGGTGTCCATCACCTCAATATCGGGCTTTTTGAACCATCCATGAGGCGCAGTGCGGGCTCGAGTGCCGCAGAACGTGATGCTTTTGTCCCTCCGGACCGAACCGGGGTGAACTTCGCCCCCTCCGGCAGAGTCCCACCCGGTTCGTCCCGCAGGAATCACTATGACAGAGGCCTCTGACTGTCCGATCGGGGACGTCCCCCGATCCCCCCGGCCCCCATCGGGGATCCTCGCTCCCTCGTGGTGCGGCACACACGCGTCACTTCTGAGGGCTGAGTGCCGCAGAACGGGATGAGAGGAGGGGGTGTCAGTGATAGGGGAGGTAGTTGTCGATCTCGAACGAGGTGAGCTCGTCACCGGCGATCGACTCACCACGCTCGTCGAACTTCTCGACCTCGCGCCGTTTGTTGGCGATGAAGTTGGCGACGACCCCGGCGCCGATGGCGTCACACAGTTCAACATCGGCCTCGAGGTGGTCGAGGGCGACACCAAGGGACTCTGCGCTGCGGGCCGCCCCGCCTCCGTCCTCGAATCCGTCGCCAAGATAGGCGGGCCCGGCTGGCAGGTTCTGGACGACGCCGAGCCTGGCTGCTTCCAGCACGGCCGTCACGCCGAGATGGACGTTCATCGCGCCATCCCCGAGGCGGCTTTCGATGCGCATCGATGAGCCGCCGTGAGCCGGGATGCGGTTGGTCACGTTGCGGTGGTCGACGCCCCAGTTGGCCCAGCAGCCGGACAAGGTCCCCGGTTGGAGACGTCGATAGGCGTTGACCGTCGGCGCCGCGATCGCGGTGATCGCTTGGTGGTGCTCGACCAGGCCGGCGAGGCAGTGTCGTGCGAGGTCGCTCATCCCGTGCTCGTCGCTCGAGTCGGCCAGCACCGGCCGGTCGATGTCGTCGAGGAAACTGAAGTTGATGTGCAAACCCGACCCCGACACGGCGGGGAACGGTTTGCCGAGGAACGTGAAGTCGAGCCCGCGGGTGATCGCAAGCTCGCGGACCATGATGCGGAAGATGAAGATGTCGTCGACGGCTTGGAGCGCGTCGTCGTATTCCAGGGTGAACTCGAACTGGGACTCGTCGAACTCGACGTGGGCCGCCTCGACGCTGAACCCGCAGTGTTCCGCCGTGTGCATCACGTCGTCGAGGAAGCCGGACGGGTCGCCGAGCGGGCCCGTTCCGTAGACCATCGATCGGGGATTCGAGTAGCGCTCCCACCCGCCGCTCTCGGTCGGCTGGAGCAAATAGCCCTCGAGCTCGATCCCGACCTTCGTTCGGTATCCGAGTTCTTTCCAGGCCGCCAGCGACCGTTGCAGTGCGCACCGGCCCGATGCCGCGTACGGCTCGTCGCCCAGGGTGAGGTGGGCGACGGCGATCCCGGTTCGGTCGTCCTCCCACGAGGGTCGAATGGTGTCGACGTCGATCGAGCCGTGGACGTCCTTGAGACCCTCGGTTAGGTAGGAGTGCGGAGCGTCGATGAGCTCGCGGTCATAGGACATGGCGAATGTGGTGACGCAGAATGCCGAGCCCCGGTCGGCGAGCCGGGCGGGAACGTACTTGCCTCGTGCCAGTCCCAGATGGTCCGGCCAGAGCATGCGAATGCGGGAGTAGTCGGCGAAGTGGTTGCTCATGCGAGATCCGATCGGAGTTGGTCGGCGGTGAACACTGCTTCACCGTCCAGGGCGACGGTGCAGTGGCGCGTCGGGAGGTCGAAATCGATCCCCTCGAGACGGCTGTGGACCCATTCGTCGCGAGTGGTCTCGTCGATCCCGAACGCAGGGCTGGTGTCGGCCAGGACGAGGCGTTCGACCCGTTCCGGGTGGAGCAGCGTGGCGTGGAGTGCGTGCATGCCGCCGAACGACAGTCCGACGAGGGTGGCCCGTTCGATGGCCAGGAGATCGAGCAGATCGACGAGTCGGGAAGCGATCGCCGGGTATGTCAGCGGTTCGATCGGCTCGGATTCGCGGTAGCCGGGCATGTCCAACGCGACACATCGATACTGACCGGACAGCAAATGAAGCTGCGGACCCCACGAGGCCCGGGTGCCGCCGAGGCCGGGTAGGAAGACATCCGAGTCTCCCTGGCCGGACTCTCGCCACGACAGGCCCTTCTTCACATGGTCGATCCAGCTGGTCACGGTGAGAGTTGAGCAGATGGAACCGGTGGTCACCAGTAGCGGCCGGTATCGGCGCGGTGAAGTCCGGCGTTGTCCGACACGGTGTGCCGGCTTCGTCGAATACCTTCTATTCGTCGATTCTGGATCGCCGTTGAGGCGCTGGTATCCGACCCCGGACCGACTCCAACTTCTCCCGTCGCATTTCGCGGCGAGAAGCGACGACGACGTAGGTCGACCAGCTCTCGTACCCGCCGCCGAACTTCTCGACCGCAGCGTCGAGGGTGCGTCGCGTCGACGCGACAGAATCTGGTGTCGTGATCGATTGCTTGCGAACGGTGAGTGGGATCACGTCGTTGGCGTTCGACTGACCCGGGTTGTCGATGATGTCGAATCCGAATGCGAGCAGATGGCCGGACAGCTGCCTGTATTGGACGGGGGTCGACGTTGAGAAGCGATGCAGCATCGGCCGCCTGATATCTGACCTGTCGGCGCGAGCCGCCAGGTATTCGGTCCCGACGGAGTCCACGGTGAACCACGGGGTGTTGTCGTGAGTGATACTCGTCATGTCGGACTCCGGCCTCCTCATCGTTTTGTAACGACTGATCGTCTGAGTCATCGACCGATCGAGGTCAGTGCTTGAGTCCGATGAAGCGGTTCAGGCGGCCCCGACATCCGCCGGGGAAATGCCCCGGCGGATGTCGCCTGGCCAAGCCGCGATGGCTAGCCCGCGTCTGGCGCAACGAGCGAGGGAAGCTCGGCCTCGAAGAGTGCGAGCATCTCGTCGGCGCTGATGATCTTGCCCCTCGGCTTGGTGGTGTGGGCCAAGTTGGCACCCCATTCGGCTGCGGCTGCACGCTGGTTGGGTGTTCCGTGGTGACCTGGGTTGTCAAGGGCGCAATCTCCAACAGAGAAGCTCGCGGTCACCACCTCCACGATCCGCTTGGTTTGGAACGAGGCGCCGCTGGCATGGGCCAGGTTGTAGGCGGCGAAGGCATCAGCCATCAGCTCGGTTCGACGTGTTTGCTCGGCCTGGTCGGTGAGCTCGGTGTCGAATGCGCCGATCTCGAACTGGACCTGGTGAGCAAACTCATGGGCGTGGATGAGGTCCGGTCCGTTCGTTGCGAGCCCGATCGCTTCGACGCCTTCGAGAATGCCGTCACCCATGACGATCTTGTCCGGGATGATGCCCGAGCCGGGGAAGATCTCCCCGCCTGCCGAGAATGCGAACGCATTGAGCGTGAACAGTGGGTGGTCGTAGCCGATCGTCGCCTCGATGACATCCTGCACAAAGTCCAGGATCTCTTGGGCTTCTGCGGGGGTTCAGACCAGTTTGTTGGTGATTGGTTGGCCGAGGAGTTGACGTGCGTAATCGCCGTATCGGGACTCGCGTTCGAACACGACGTGGTTCGAGGCCGTGTTGATGTCGCGGGCGAAGCGTTGAATCGGGTTGTCGAGGAAGGCACCGCTGGCGCCGCCGAGTGAGGCGATCGTGTTTGTTGCGTCGCGACACCTGAACACGGCGTGGGAGATTCGGCTCGCCCATTTGCTGCGCGTTTCGACGGTGGCGTTGTTTCGTTGTTCGATGATCTCGCGGAGTACGTCACGCATCACGAGTTCCGCCGCGTCGATGGCGAGTGCGGCTTCGGTGATGAGTCCGAAGTTGCCTTCTCCCTTGACGGTGCCGGTCGCTTCGATCTTTGCTTTGACTTGCTCGCTGTAGGCGGCGAGTGCTCCGCGAGCGGCGCCGAGGCATGGGACTGCTGCGGCGAACAGCAGGATCGGGATCAACGGCGTCGAGTAGACCAGTGCGTCGTAGCGATCGGCGATGCCCCAACTCCCGTCGACGAGGCCAACGAAAGGAACGGCTCGATCTGCTGGTACGAAGACGTCGTCAATCGTGTAGTCCCAGGATCCTGTGCCGCACATGCCTGAGATGTGCCACGTGTCGATGGTTTCGACGTCGGAGCGAGGTAGGAGGAACATCATCGGGACCGTTCGTCCGTCAGCATCGAGTGCGAGGCAGCCCGAGATGACCCAGGAAGCGTGAACGATTCCCGTGCCCCACGCCCAGCGACCGTTGACCCGGTAGCCGCCGTCGACCGGTGTGGCGGTGCCGCCGGCAATGTTGAGTCCGGCAGGAGCAAGGACGTGATCGGCGTCGCCGTACGCTTCGTCCTGCACACTTTCGGGGTACTGGGCGAGCCAAAACGCTCGCTCGATGTAGAAGCCGATGACCCACCCCATCGCGGTGTCGGCCTCGGACAAGATCAACACCACTTCGAAATAGGTGTCGATGTCGATCTCATGGCCGCCGTAGCGCTTCGGCACCATCATCGTGAACAGCCCGCTGTCGCGGGCTGCTTCGATCACCTCATCGAGCGGGCGTCTTGCGACCTCAGCGTCGCGGGCCTTCTCACGAAGGAATGGTGCGAGATCGCGGGCAGCTTGGATGAAGTCGTCTGGGGTCACGACACGGTTCCGAGGGTGCGGGCGACCCAGTTGCGGATGACCTCGGAGTATTCAACGGTTGAGTACAGCATGAGCTGATGGACGCCGTCGGGGTGAACGTAGAGCTCCGTGGGCCCCGACGTTGCCTCTTCGAGGGCCATGACTTGCGCCGGCGGAGCAAGCGGATCGTTCTCGCCAACGGTGAACAGAATCGGCTTCGTGTTGTCGCCCGGTGCAACCTCGGGTGTGTAGGTCAGGATCGAGAGCCAGGCGGCGAGGTCGTATGACCAAGTGTTGTGGGGATCCCGCTTCTTCTCGTCGCCGGCGCCGCGGAAGCCGTAGTCCTCGTCGAAGTCGATCATGAGGTTGATGTCGAGTCGTAGCGATCGCCCGAAGATGCCCACCAGTTGTTGAACTGCCTCTGCGCCCGCAATTGGGCCGATCGCGGCGAAGCTCGGTCCGCCTGGCACCGCGTGGCCCATCAAGATGCCGCCGGAGAATTGGTCGGCCGACAGCGAACAGTATGCGGCGGCGACGCCGAGGCTCGACCCCTTCGTGAAGACGGGGAGGCCGGAGGTTTCGGCAATGTGGGCGCCGACTCGTTGGCCGGCTTCGACCCACTCGGCCAGGGTGAATGTCCCGCGAGGCTTGTCTGGGCTGGTGCGACCGTGCCCGGGGGCGTCGAAGGTCCAGACCTCTGCACCCTGGTTGGCGTAGTGGGTGCAGAATCGGTCGTAGATCGCGCCGTGGCCGCCGACGCCGTGGAAGACCAGGAGCGCGTGCGTCGGGTTGTCGCTGGCGTACCGGTAGCAAAAGATGTCGTCGACGATGTGTTCTTCGCGTTGCATGGATTCTCTCGATCGGGTGGGTGATGGATGGGTGTGTGTTGGAGGCGTGGACGAGAAGGCGAACGGTCAGTAGGCGCGTTCGAGAATGGTGATTACCTGTTCGGCGGAGGTGATCGGTCGAGCGTTTGCCCGGACCCACGCATTGGCGAGGCTGCCGCTAGCGATGGCTTCGAAGTGGTGTTGCTCGACGCCGACGTCCCGTAATCGGGTCGGCATGCCGAGCAAGGCGATCAGCTCGCTCATCGACTCGCTCGCTGGTTGGTCTGGCCGGCCGAGTGTGTTTGCGATGCGTTGTTGCCGTTCGACCGTGGCTGACTCGTTGTACGCCATGACGTGGGGCAGCATGACGCAACTGGTGTAGCCGTGAGGGACGCCTGCCACCGCGCCGAGTTGGTGCCCGATGCCGTGGCTCGCGCCATAGGGAACCCGGTTGAGGCCCATGCATGCCTGCCACACGCCGATCTGGCTGTCGAGGCGGGCGTCCAGGTCGGTCGGATCGGCGACGGTGCGCGGGAGCGATGCGCTGAGCAGCCCGATGGCTTCGATGGCCCCGGCGTCGGCGAAGGCTTCAGGTTTGGTTGAGCAGAGCGTCTCGACGGCATGGTCGAGGGCGCGCACGCCGGTCGACAACCACAGCGACGACGGCGTGTGCACCGTGATCGCCGGGTCGAGGATCACCGCGGCCGGGCCGATCTCGGGGCCCGAGAACAGTTGCTTGAGTTGGCGGTCTGGGTCGACGCACCCGCTGAGGTCGCTGAACTCGGCGCCCGACAGCGTGGTGGGTGCAGCGATTTGTCGGCATGGAGGCGAGCCGATCGTTGGCGTGACGCGGTTGCCGTCGTCATCGACGCTGATCGCGAACGCTTCGAGCTGGTCGGTGCTGGTGATCTGTTCGGCGAGACAGACCAACGCCATCTTCACCGTGTCGATGGGGGTGCCGCCACCGATGGTCACGACCAGGTCTGCATCGCAGGCCCGGAGGCGGTCGGCGAGCCGGATCACGCTGGCGCGCGGGACGTGGACGGTTGGGTCGTCGAACCGGTCAACGCAGCGATCGCCGAGCGCAGCAGCGACGTCATCAACCACTGGGGTGTTGTGCGACAATGATGCGGACGCGACGAGGCAGGTTCGTTGCGCACCGCGGCGGTCTGCCTCGGCGATCACGGTTTCGGCGAGAGGCCGGCCGAGATGGATGCGTTCGAGGCGCAGGTTCTCGATCGTCCGCATCGCCGGCCGGGCAGTCATGGCCGCGCCACCCGGCGGGCGATTGCAAAGCGATGGACCTCGGAGGGGCCGTCGTAAATACGGAACGCCCGGATCTCGGTGGCGATGCGGGCGACCGCTGTGTCGTGAGTGACTCCGGTGCCGCCGAGGATTTGTTGGGAGCGGTCGACGACGCGGCTCGTGGCTTCAGAGCAGAACACCTTGGCCATGCTCGACTCGTGCCGAGCGTGCTCACCCTGATCGAGCAACCAGGCGGTGTGCATCACGGTGAGGCGGCACTGCTGCAGGTCGATCTCGTTGTCGGCGAGCATGAACCCGACGCCTTCGTGATCGGCAAGTCGGCTGCCGAACACCTGACGCTGCTTGGCGTAGTCGAGCGCGATGTCGTGCGCTCGTTGTGCAGCGCCCAGCCATCGCATGCAGTGGGTGAGACGAGCCGGAGCGAGGCGGACCTGGAGGTAGCGCAGCCCGAGGCCGACTTCGCCGAGCACGTGTGCTTCCGGCACCCGCAGATCGTGGAAGCTCACATCGGAGTGCCCGCCAGGGAAGGTCTGATCGGTGGTGGGGATCTGGCGATCGATGTGGATTTCTGGCGAGTCCATGTCGGCGAGGAACATCGTTGGCCCGCCCTCGACGCCGTCTTCGGGGCGGGCGACCACGATGGTGAACGCGGCACCGTCAGCGCCGGTGATCAACCACTTCGCGCCTGACACGAGATAGTCGTTGCCGTCGCGCCGGTAGGTGGTGGCCAACGCATTTGGATCCGAACCCGCACCGGGGGACGGCTCGGTCATCGAGAAACAGGATCGGACCTGAGCTGCGGCGAGGGGAACGAGCCAGCGTTCGCGCTGCTCGTCTGTGGCGACCCGGTCGAGCAGATACATGTTGCCCTCGTCAGGCGCGGCACAGTTCATGGCAACCGGCCCGATCAGGGAGTAGCCAGCAGACATGAACACGTCGGCGATCTCGGAATGGCTGAGTCCCATGCCTCCGAGTTCGACCGAGACCTGCGGGGCAAGAAGGCCGTGCGCTCGCGCACGCTCGTTGAGTTGGCGTCGCAGGTCGTCATCGACCCGACCCTCTCCGAGCGTTGTTTCGACGGGAATGACCTCGTCTCGGACGAAGGTGTCAACCCGTTCACGTAGTTCCAGCTGGCGGTCAGTTGGTGCAAAGTCGATCACGGCTCTCCGCCTCATGTGGATGTTTGGGCTGTTCACGGCGCTGTCAATCGTGACGTTTGCCGGTGAAGTTGAATTGTAATACAATCAGACAAGTGGATGCGAACCGACCTCGAACATGCATCGCTCGCCGATGAAATCATCAGATGAGTTCTCGTGGGATGTCCCGGCGACGTTCAACTTCTCGAGCGACGTGGTTGATCAATGGGCCGCCGATCCGGATCGACTGGCGCTCATCACCGTCGACAGTGACGGACGAAGCGAGCGCTTCACCTATGCCGACATTGCGCGCCGGGCCGGGCGGCTCGCCAATCTGCTGAGCGAACAGGGGATCAACCAGGGCGATCGCGTGATTGTGATGCTGCCGCGTGTCGCCGAATGGCAGATCGCCATGGTTGCACTGGCTCGAATGGGTGCGGTCCCGATTCCGTGCATCACGATGCTCACCGCCGATGATCTGACGTACCGCATCGATCACGCCGGCGCGGTCGGTGCGATGTGTCTGGTTGGCGATGTCCACAAGTTCGCCAAAGCGGACGCGGCCATGGTTCGTGTCGCTCTGTCGGCATCGATCGGGGACGAGCTTCCCGCCGGTTGGGTTCCGATGCACGCAGCGGGGGAGTGTTCGAGCGAGTTCGCTCCAGCTCGCGTTGCGGCAGAAGACCCTGCGATTCTTTTCTACACGTCTGGCTCCACCGGTTCGCCCAAGGGCGTCACCCATGCTGCTCGCTCGCTGTGGGCCTGGTCGAACTCGGCAGTTCACTGGCTCGACCTCACCGACGCCGACCGGATCTGGTGCACGGCCGACACCGGCTGGTCCAAGGCTGGAACGAGCATTCTCTTCGGCCCATGGAGCCAGGGTTCCTCCGTACTCTTCTACGACGGGCCCTTCGATTCGCGCGGACGATTCGAACTCCTCGAAGAGTTCGACGTGACGGTGTTTTGCGCCGCCGCGACCGAACTCCGCCGACTGGTCTTGGAAGACGCGTCATCGTTCGACCTGACCCGGCTCCGCTCGACGGTCTCGGCGGGGGAATCGGTGAACCCTGAAGTCATCGACCGTTGGCGCGACATCACGGGCACCACCGTGCTCGACGGGTACGGGCAAACCGAGACGTTGATGACCGTCACGAACCGTCCTGGTCGAGAGGTCAAGCTCGGCTCGATGGGCCGTCCGTTGCCCGGCGTCGAGGTTGCGGTGCACATCGTGGGCGACAGCGACTCGGACGAGGATCGTGCCGCCGCGACCGGAACCGGCGAGCTGCTCGTTCGCCTCCCGAATCCACAGCTGATGCTCGGCTACTGGAAAGACGTCGAACGCACCGAATCCACCCAATTGCAGATCGACGGCACCACGTGGTTCATGACGGGCGACAACGTGGAGATTGATGATGAGGGCTACGTCTTCTACACCGGTCGCGCCGACGACATCATCGGGTCCGCCGGCTACCGCATCGGACCCCAAGAAGTCGAGAACGCGCTCCTTCGTCACCCGGCAGTCCAAGAGTGTGCCGTTGTCGGCGTACCTGATGTCGAGCGGGGCGAGGTGGTCAAGGCGTGGATCGTGGCGAACGATGGATTTGAGGGTGACGACGCCCTTGTGCTCGAACTCCAGAACCACACCAAGAAGACAACGGCGCCATACAAGTACCCACGTCAGATCCAGTTCGTCGACGAACTTCCCAAAACGGTCACCGGCAAAGTCCGTCGGAACGTCTTGAGAGAAAGAGGCTGACCATGACTGAAGTGATCTTCGAGGCAATCAAACGCGAGCCGGCCTACCGGGTCGTTGAGCAGAGCATTCGCAAATCAGTGCTCGATGGGACATTGTCGTTGGGCAGCATGCTGCCGGGCGAGACCGAACTCGCCGAACAACTCGGCGTGACCAGGCCAACGGTGCGCGAGGCGTTCCGTTCGCTCGAGAACTCGGGATTGATCGGTCGGGGCCCTCGGCGCCGCATGATGGTGACGGCCCCGGCTTCGCACGTCGTGAGCGACGCGATGCACAACTCGATCGTGCTCCACGGCGTGTCCTATCGCGAGCTCTGGGAAGTGAACAATGCACTCGAGCCCGCCGCCGCTGACCTGGCAGCGCGCAGGGTCGCCGATGACCGTGCCGACAGCGACCTCCTCCAAGCCATCGAAGAGAACCTCGAGTGGACGAGTCGCGTGCTTGCCGACCCAGATGAACTGGCCAGGGCAGACATCGAGTTCCACGAGCTCGTCGCCCAGGCTTCCGGGAATCGTGCGCTCCTCCTCGCCCGCGAGCCACTCGGCCAACTTCTGCTCCCGGCCTACCGGACCGTCATTCGCGAGATCGGCCCCGGCCGTCGACTGTTCGAAGCACACACTCGGATCTTCGCAGCAATCCGCAGCGCAGACCACGAGACGGCGCGTGACTGGATGACCAAGCACATCGTCGACTTCCGCCGGGGCTGCGAACTCGCTGGACTCGACCTCGACGACCCCGTCGTGGCCGACGACCATTGACAGCCAGCTCCTTCATCAAGCCGCTTGCGATCAACCGAAAATCCAACGAGACCCAGAAAGCACACTCATGAAGCCCAACGGAATTCACCATCTCGCGATCTCCACGACCGACATCAAGAAGCAGATCGAGTTCTTCACCGACGTCCTCGGGTGCGAGCTCGCTGCCCTGTACTGGATGCACGGTGTCGAGGGTGCGTGGCACGGCTTCCTGAAGCTCAATGATCAGTCCTACATCGCGTTCGTAGAGATGGCCGAGAACGCCGAAGCGCCGGCCGAGATCGGCGCAACTCACCCAGGTTGGCCTGGTGGAGCGAGCGCAGGCGGCACGATGCAGCACGTCTCGTTCAACGTCGACACCTACGACGACCTGCTCGCCATCCGCGACCGCATTCGCGATCGCGGACTCAACATCTACGGACCGATCGATCATGGGATGTGTCACTCGATCTACTTCGCCGGCCACGAAGACCTCTCGCTCGAGGTGTCCACGTCGGAGACAGCGATCGACGGACGGGCTTGGATCGATCCTGAAGTCGTGGAACTCGCTGGGATCACACCGGAAGAGCTCGCCCGGTATCGGTCACCCGCGCCGTTCGAACGGCCGAGCGAGCCTGTCGCTCAGCCCGAACGCAATCCCGAGATGCCTTACCCACGTGGCATGCCGGCAGAGCTCTACGAGATGGTGATCGGCGCCCCAGACGAGCTGATCTCGGCACCAACCGAGAATTCGGTTCCCCCTGTCGCAATTGACGACTGAACGGTGTCAATCGTCATCGATCAGTCGGGGCGGACCGTGCTCGTCGCTGGCGGCACGAGCGGGATCGGCCTTGGCATCGCGCGGCGGTTCAACGAGGCCGGAGCCGATGTCCACGTCACAGGAACTCGGCTGACGGCCGAGGAGTATGACGAACCGGACCTCGACCAGATGACCTTTCATCATCTCGATGTCCGCGATGACCAGGCGGTGCTCGACAGCGCAGCCTGGTTCGACTCCCTCGACGTCCTGATCGTCAGCGTCGGAACCGTGCGCTACGGACGCGGCGAGTTCGACATGCCGGCCTTCCGTGACGTGATCGATGTCAACCTCAACGGCGTCATGAGCCTGTGTTCAGCCTTCCATCCCACGCTTCGCTCGGTCCCTCGAGACCCCGGGGCGAACGTCGTGTTGATCGGGTCGACATCCAGCTTCATCGCCACTCCCGGACAACCGGCCTACTCAGCGAGCAAGGGAGCACTGGTCACGCTCACGAAGTCATTGGCCCACGCATGGGCGCGCGACGGGATTCGAGTCAACGGCGTCGCACCCGGGTTCGTCAGGACAAAGCTGACCGAACGAAGCCATCAAGACCCGTCGACCTATGAAGCGACGCTCGCCCGCATCCCCCTTGGTCGGTGGGGAGACGCCGACGAGATGGGTGACGCCGCCTTGTTCTTCGGATCGACAATGTCGTCGTACATCACCGGGCAGATGCTGCTCGTTGATGGCGGGATCACGTTGATGTAGCGCCGTGACCACTCATGCCGCCGACGTCATCGCAGTACGAAAAGGTGACGAACTCAACTGGAAAGACCTCGAGGCTTGGCTGGTGTCCACCGTCGCGGATCTCGACGGCCCCATGGCCGTCGCGCAGTTCCCCGGCGGACACGCCAACCTCACCTACTGCGCCACGTTCGGCGAGCGAGAGCTTGTCGTACGCCGCCCGCCCCACGGAGACATCGCCCCCGGTGCGCACGACATGGCCCGAGAACACCGAGTCCTCGCCGGACTCGCACCTGTGTTCGACCGAGCGCCACAATCCTTGGCGTTCTGCAGCGACCCCACAGTGATCGGGGCGCCGTTCGTGGTCGTCGAACGCCGCGACGGCATCGTCGTGCGGGATCGCCTCCCAACTGCATGGGGCAGTGGCGACGGCGTCCGGCGCGAGGTCTCGATGGCGGTCATCGACGCAATGGCGGATCTGCACAGCGTCGACCCGGCGAGCGCCGGGCTTGCCACCCTCGGTCGGCCAGATGGTTTCGTTGATCGCCAACTGACTGGTTGGGCCCATCGATGGGAACTCGCCGCCGGGAAGTCAGCCGAGTTCGACGCCACGCACGGGCTGCTCGTGTCGTCCCAGCCCACATCGCAGAGGCACTGCATCGTCCACAACGACTTCAAACTCGACAACTGCATGTTCTCGATCGATCAACCCGATCGAGTGTCCACGATCCTGGACTGGGACATGACAACGCTCGGCGACCCGCTTGTCGAGCTCGGGACCTTGCTCAGCTATTGGCCGGCCAACGGCTCCAGCGTCAGCAGGTCGCCAACCATCAGTCTGGACATGGCTGGATTTCCCCACCGGGACGAGCTGATCGACCGCTATCGCCACCGAGGTTTCGATGTCGAAGCAATCGACTGGTACGAAGCGTTCGGGCTCTGGAAACTCGCCGTCGTGCTCAAGCAGCTCCACCGCCGCCACAACGCTGGCAAGACCACCGACTCACGATCCGCAGAGTTCGGAGCCCGCGCCGATGACGTTCTGAGGTCTGCCTCCGAAATGGCATCGAAGTACGCGCAGAACGCTTAGCCGCCGCGGTCAGAAAGCGGCGGCAGCCCGGTCAGGCCGGAGTTGCCCGACCTCTCACCGTGATGTCAGCGACCTTGCCGATGACCAGGCTCGGCATCTTGCCGGCGCCGAGCGCTGCTCGATCGACCTGACCGGTGGCAACGAAACGGACGGCTTCGCCCTCGGTCTGCACATCGGTGACTGTGAACGTGATGGGTGCGGACGACTTGGCGTGGAGTGTTCCGTCGACCTCGAAGTTGGATCCGGCGCTTCGGATCGCCGAGCTCTCGAATCGAATGGCCGGGTTGTTGGCGACGTCGAAGAAGTCGTCGCTCTTGACGTGGTCGTCGCGCTTGGTGTTCCCGGTGTCGAACGAGGTGGCGTCGATCGTTGCCGACATCGATGAGCTGGCGAGATCGGACCCGATCGTGGCACTGCCATCGATGGCACCAAAGCTGCCGGGAACGGTACGGAAGCCCATGTTCTTGATCGTGAACGCGACCTCGGTCGCCGCTGCATCGAGAGTCCAGTTGCCGGAGGTGACGGGGAGTGCCATGGGTGCTCTTTCATCGAAAGGTACGAATCTGATCGTTCAGACTTGAATGACTCTATCCGAATATTGTTCAACTTTTGACTAACCCCCATGACGCGGCAGGTGGTAGTGGAAATCGATTGGGTGGGCAGCGCGATCCCGCGTGGTGCTCATGACGGGCAGACGTATGAATCTGCGTGACGTGCGAGGGTGCGGGGCTGGGTCTGCCAGTGGCGGGTGATGACGCGGTGCCATTTGTTCGCTGGCAGTTCGGGGCGAATCGCAGCGAGACCAGAGCAGAACTTGCTGATCTTGGTGGGCCTCACGTGGTGCTGCCAGAGCCACCGATCAGCAGCACTCGGGGCACGTGCCGACTTCGTTTCGACAACGATGGCATTGAGGACGGCTGTGTTCCCGTCTTCGTCCGAGCACCGCAGTCGACGGTCAACGGTCAAACGGGTTCGGCTGCTGGGGTCGATGATTGTGCTTCGTCTGTAGTCGGTCGTGAGGACAGGCAGCAGGGCCGAGGCGAGGTCGTACCCGCCGGTCACCGCTTTTCGATGAACTCGCATCCGTCGGCATGAAGGCACTGTCCTTCCAGATGCGTTGCTTCGTGTTGAAGCCGATGTGGATCAGTCGGTCGGCTTGCGCCGGCCAGCCCTGCGGAATTGGGTTCCGATTCGTCGCTTGTTTTCCGAGACTGAACCGCTCTGGCCCGGGTAGCTGGTCGTGACCGGGCCCGGAGCAGCTTCGTAGGGGGAGCCTTCGTCGACTCCGCCCCAGATCACCATCTGAGGGAATGCGATCGTGATGCCCGCAGCCGTCAAGGCCTGGTGGACGGCGATCGTGAGATCGGAGCGGGTGGCGAGCTCGGATGGGATGTCACTGTTGTGCCAATAGAGCAGGGAGAATCCGATGCTCGAATCCCCGAAGCCGGTGACGGTGACGAGCGGTGGCGGACTGTCGACGACGCGTGCGACGTGAGCGAACGTTGTCTCCAACGCTTCAAACGCCTGCCCCAGATCGGTGTCATACGCGACCCCGACTTCGAGGGTGCTCCGTCGGACCGGTTCGCGCGTGAGGTTGACGATCGTGGACGAGACGACGTTTGCATTGGGGATTCGGATTTGGGTTCCGTCGAGCGCGTGCAGCAGGGTTGTCCGTGAGTCGATGTCTGCGACGATCCCAAGGCGGCCATCGATCTCGACGGCATCGCCGAGAGTGAACGGTCGGCGGGCTTGCAGGATGATCGATCCGATGAAGTTCTCGACAAGGCCCTGAAGGGCGAGCGCTACGACAAGGCCGCCAAGACCGAGGGCGCCGAGGAGCGGGCCGACTCGCACTCCGAGGGTGGAAAGGGTATAGAAGAGCCCCACGAGGAAGACGGCGTATCCCGTGAGTCGGGCCATCATGATCGATGCGAATCCGGGCCCGATCGCATGAGCGATCACGCGGCGGAGGAGTCGGGAGACCAGTACGGCGAGAAGCAGGCTCCCGACGAGGATCCCCGCAGCGGTTATCCAGTCAGTGTCGGTGAGGGCTTCGTTGACCAACACCTCCGACGTGTCCTGCGCCGCTTCGGTCCGCAGCCGCCAAGTCATGGACCGACCTCGGCGAGCAGTGCTTCAGCAAATCCTTCGAGCGGACCTGTCGCGCGCGTCGATGAACGCTTCGAAACAGATAGGCCGATCACCGCCCCGACGGTATCTCGACATCGTGAGTGCGGTTGGGCGTCACGAAGCATCGTTCGGTCGTTTGCGGCGGGTGACGGACCGGAGTGGCATCGTGGAGATCTCGAAGACTGCGCCGACGATCTGTGCCGGGGCGATGGCAGCTTCGACGAGACCGTGACCCAACGCGGAACCGGCGTTCTTCCCAGACGGGCGGTGGATCCAACCGAGTGCAACGAACATCCCGAGGGAAACCAGCGCAACGACGCCCATCGCGGCGGAGACAAGAATCCATCCGCTCTCTCGTGCGGTCCAGGGCAGGTTGTCGAAGTTCATGCCGAAGAACCCAGCGATCAGCGACAGCGGCAGCATGATGGCGGCGTACACCGTGAGGACTTTGCTGACCTCGGTTGCCTTGCGAGCTTCGGCCCCTCGATAGGCGTCGAGTACTTCGGCGAGGGCGGTCCGCGCTGCGTCAACACCCTGGACCGCTCGCGACGCAACGTCGAACACATCTGAGAAGCGTCTTCTGGCTGCGTCAGAGAGCAGCGGCGACGTCGAGCGGCGAAGGAGATCGAGAGCCTCGCGTTGGGGGACGATGGCCCGGCGGACAACAGCAACGTCGCTACGTACGGCCGTGACCTCTCGCACCAAATCAGGATCCGCTCGTAGCGCATTGGCGATGAGATCTTCGAGCTGGTTGTCGAATGCATCAAGGACTGTCAAGAGGCGCCGGGTCAACACGTCGGCCAGTCGAGCAGTGAGCTCATCGGCCCCTCCGCTGGCCAATTCCGGCCGACGCTGCACCTCTGACCACAACACGTCGACGGAAGGTGAACGCTCGTGCCGAATGGTGACGAGCATGTTCGCGCTCAGGAAGCAGTCGACTTCGTAGGTCGAGATGCGACCTTCGGCCAGGCCGTGAAGTACGACCAGCATCGATGAGTCGAAGTCGTCGAGTTTCGGCAGGTCCACGTCGTTCACCGTGTCGCTCACCGCAAGCGAGTCAAGAGAAAATCGTGATGCGAACTCGACCAGGTCCTCGGTGTCGTCCGGGGATGCCTCGACATCGATCCAAACCCACCGAGCGTCTGACGCAGCATCTTCGGGGGTCGCGATCGCGGTTCCTGCTGAACCATCTTGGGCTTCGAGTACTCGAATCTGCATGTGCGGAGTTTGCCAAGCGGACCAGCGATGTCGAGCAACTCCGATGTCGAGAGTTGCGGCTCGGCCCCTGAGGCGCAGCTGATATCGGCTTTAGGAATGGCCCATTCACGGTGATGTCTCGTGTCGGCTTGAGTCGGACCGCATGCCAGCAGATATCAGCTCGTAGTGCCTGGTTCGGAGGTTCGACGGGGACAAAACGTGGGACACTTTCTGCCTGCCCCTGCCGCTCGAGAATATGCGCTGCCCTGGGACTTGGCATGCAGTGCGATCGCATGCGCTGTTCTCGCGGAGGCGGTGCCAGTTCGTGCGCATCAAATCTCGATCTGCGGCACTTCACCGCGCGATTCGCCTACTGCGTGCATCCGAGCTCGGCGACGCATACGCGGCAGCGTTCGCTGAATGGGCGGACGACTCGGCAAATGACGTGTGGGACAACACCGTCGTCGACAGCTGATGCGACGCCGTGAGATTCGCCTCGTCAACCTCGATCCGGTCGTTGGCAGCGAAGCAGCTCGCACCCGACCGGCCGTCGTCGTGAACAACGACGGAGCGAACACCACCGCAGCTCGCCTCGGCCGTGGGGTGATCACGGTTGTGCCGGTCACGTCCAACACTGACCGTGTCTATCCGTTCCAAGTCCTGCTGCCAGCAGGCGAGACGGGACTCGACGTCGACTCCAAGGCACAAGCCGAGCAGGTTCGTTCCGTTGCTGTCGAGCGCCTTGGAGAGGTCGTTGGTTCGCTCGGGTTCGAGCTAGCGGATCAGCTCGACGAGGCGCTTCGAATTCACCTCGACCTCTGAGTCGTCCAACGAATAGATGGGACAAAGGAACAGCGGTCACCTGTCAAGCGATCTGTCGTACGCTCCGTGCATGCCATCGACGGACGACTTCGTAGCTGCCGGGCTCTACGACCCTGATCTCCACGCCACGAACGGTCGTTTGGATCTCCTGAATTGGCTGGACGAGCAGGAGTTCACGATCGATGAAATGGTGGCCGGTTTAGCGTCCGACAGCCTGGGAGCGATGTCAGGTGATCGCCGGTTGGTGCCGGGCGAGCGGCTCACGAGGGCGCAGGCGATCGAGGCTTCAACGGTCGAGGCAACGGACTTTGACGCGATCGCGACGGCTTTCGGGTTCGTTCCGGTCGGTGGTGCACCCTCGGGTGAACCCGGGTTCACGGTCGATGAGGTCGAGGCATTCGCCGTCTTTGGTGCACTGTTCGAGATCTTCACGCAAGATGAGGCACTTGGTCTGTTGCGTGTTGTGGGGTCCTCGATTGGCCGTCTCGCCGATGCCTCGGTCTCGATGTTCCTCACCGACGTCGAATCGCGATTGCTGGTCGACGGATCGAGCGAACTCGAACTGGCACAGCAGGTGACGAACGCAATCGGGCTGTTCGACGGGTTGGCCGCACGGCTTGATCCAATCCTGCGGCGGCACGTGTTGCAGGCGATCGAGCGGAGTCGGCGAGCGACTATTTCCTACGCGGAGCGGTTCCAGTACCGATATGCCGTTGGATTCGTCGACCTCGTCGGATTCACCGAAATCTCCAACGGCATGGAGCCTCGGGCTCTCGCCGCGTTCATCCGCGACTTCGAAGGGCGAGCGCATGATGTCGTGACGACTGAGGGCGCTCGGGTTGTGAAGTTGATTGGCGACGAGGTGATGTTCGCTGCGACGGATCCGGCGGCTGCGTGTCGAGCTGCGCATGCGTTGATGGACGGATTCGGAACCGAACTCGACCGCGTCGTCCCGCGCGGTGGATTGGCGTACGGTGATGTCCTCGTGCGGGGCGGTGACTACTACGGGTCGGTCGTGAACCTAGCGTCGAGGCTGGTGGACGAGGCGGTCCCTCAGGAGCTGTTGGTGACGCAGGAATTGGTCGACGCCGCTCCGAACTGTGATTTCGAGCCCGCTGGCCGACGAATGGTGAAGGGGTTCGTCAACCCGGTCACGGTGCAATCGTTCGTCGCCGGGTGACACCCGCGCTGCACCTGACCTGCCGATCGCAGATGGGACACGCGAGGCGTAGTCGATCTCACTTCGTAGCGGCTCGGAGCAGTTCGGTGGGCGGCACCGTCGTCGAGTTCATTGACCTCGTTCTTGGTCGCCAGCTCTCTCCCTCCAGAACGTCCGAAACGCGGTTGCCGCGGTCGGTGATCGCGTCCTTTGTTCCGTGATTGGGCCTATGGATGCCCCGAACGTCGTCTTCGCCTCCGAGGGTGGCTGGGACGTTGACTACGGAGCGGCGATCACCGGCACCTTGATCTGGATCAAGAGCCAGGATGGGTGGACCTACGTCGACCCCGTCGACTCCGGCTTGTCCCAAGCCTTGGTCAGGGCAATGAGGGCGACCGACGATGGGTTCGTTGCCCTCGCTGATGACAGGGTGCAGATGGAGGGTTTCGCCGACTACCAAACCCAGGCGCTGTGGCACTCTGACGACGCGCAGGCATGGACCAAGGTGTGGCAGAACCCGACCGATCGTCTGTGGTTCTCGACTCGCTACACGTTTAGCATCGACGGGTCCCTCTACGCGCTGGGCAACGAGAACGACGTCGCTCAGTTTCGGTGATGACGGCTCCTTCGACTGCCCGCCGGTCGAAGCGGCTGTGCGGCTGTTCCGCATCACCGACGAGGCAACCGAAGATGTAGAGACTGGGCCCTCCGTGTTCACCCAGATGTTCCTTTCAGACGTTGTCGTGAGCGAGGGCGTGTTCGTCGCGATTGGCAGAACGTTCGACGAGCGAGAGGGCCGTATCTGGGTCGCAGCCGACGCCCGGACATGGACCCCAGCAGACATTCCTGCAGAACGACTGGTCGACGTGTTCCCGTTCCAAACGGCCGCTCTGGATGGCACCGTCATTGCTCTGGCGACCGAAATCTTGCCGGGAGTCGGCCCAACGAACTTCCACGCTTGGGTCACCACGACCGAGTGACTCGCCGAATCGAGCGGGTCTCGAACCGGGGCTGGTCGGGAGCAGTACCGGGTGGGTCGCCGTGGAATCGCGCCCGCCTTGCGCCGCTACATGCACCCGGTCTTGTGGCCGAGCGCACATGCCCTGCCGCCGGAGAGTGAGCGAGCACGACACGTTCATCGACTGGCCCTGTTGCGCTGTCGAATCGTCGGGCGCGTTGGTGTTGGCACCAGCAAACGCGTGAGTCGCGCTTTCGGGTGTGTGGGTCTACTCGTCGTCGAGGTGGATGCCCCAGTTCCCGGCGCCGGAGGTCTGGGTGTATTGGGCGTATTGCCGGTGGATCTTCCCGTCGATGTGTTGCCGGACGAGGACGCCGACGAGTCCGAGGTTCAATGGCGGGTTCTCGATGGTCGAGGCCTGTGCCGACCATTGACCGTTCGTGGTGACGTCTCCGCAGTCGATGATGTCGGATCCGACATAGGAGGCGACCTCGGCCTTGACTCCTTCGGCTCCTCCGGTGCAGTGGAGGCTGTTGGGAATGTTGTGGATTGCGGGGTCGTCGGTCATGACGGCTATCACGTCGGATGGGCTGCGGGCATATCCGCTGCCTTCGAACAGGGCGCAGAAGTCGCGGGTTTCGGCCTCGATTGCCGGGTCGGGTTCGGTCGCTGCCGGCGACACTTGGTCTGTGTCGGTCGCGTAGTTGAGTTGCCAGCTGATCTTGTCGTCGACGATGCGCAGGACCCAGATGCCTTCCTCTCCGGTGCCGTCAGGTCTGGACGCTGAGACCGGG